>ODAI010087737.1_pt1 | contig 65126 bp, 38 predicted proteins | sample 1539321 | NCBI WGS metagenome assembly ODAI01 (sample SAMN02144231, study PRJEB22623) | gut metagenome | biome: sheep rumen | host: Ovis aries | place: New Zealand
AGCTGTCACGACGACATGTGTCTCGTCGACCGCCTGAAGGCCTCCATCCCTGGCATCACGACAGAAGAGCTCATCCGTCTCGACCTGCTCGCACAGACCGCCGTCTTCACCTCCCAGGGCGTGCCCTTCATGCTCAGCGGCGAAGAGCTGCTGCGCGACAAGAAGGGTGTCCACAACTCATTTGAGTCGCCCGATGAGATCAATCACCTCGACTGGAGCAACAAGGCGAAATACCCGCAAGTGTTCGACTATTACAAAAGCCTCATCGCCCTGCGCCAGCATCACCCCGCCTTCCGCCTGGGTAGTGCCGATCTCGTGCGCAAGCACCTCGAGTTCCTCGACATGCCCGAAGGCCTCATCGCCTACCGCCTGAAGAACTATGCAGGCCGTGACGACTGGCGCGACATCATCGTCGTGCTCAATGCTGGCAAGAGCAGTCAGGAAGTCACCATCCCCCGAGGCACCTACACCGTCGTCTGCAGCGACGGCCAGATCAACGAGCAGGGCCTCGGCACCCTCCAAGGCCCCAAGGCCGTCGTCGATGCCCAGTCCGCCCTGATCATCCACAACTAACCCCCAATGGAACCCTTATGCTTCGGGTCTGGCGCCAAAGTGGAATCCGTAGGCCTCGGGTCTGGCGCCAAAGTACAGTCGCTTGCGACTTTACTTTGGGGCCTGACCCCAGAGGGAGCGACTTTACTTCGGGGCCTGCGGGTTCCGAGCTAACAGGGGGATGGTTCTTTTGTTATCCAGTCGGGACCCTATTACCAAGATGCAACTTTACAGCCTCACTGCCCAAACGACGGGCAGTGAGGCTATTCTTTATTTCAGAAAATTGTATTAATAGTAGAACTTTTTAGAATTAATAGTAGAAAGTTCTGGAATTAATAGTAAAAAGTTGTGGAATTAAATCCCGGGCCAGCCCCATACTCTAGCCATACTCTAGGCTGCTTCTAGGCTGCTTCTAGGCTTACTCATGAGTATGCTTAGAGTTTGGGTAGAAGCAGGGTAGAGGCAGCTTCGAAGCTGGCTAGGGTAAGGGTAGGCGAAGGAAAGCCAAAGTAAAGTCGAGTGCTTGCTGGGGTCTGGCCCCAAAGTAAAGTCGCAGGCGACTGTACTTTGAGGCCAGACCCGTAGCCTGCGGGATCCAAGGGCGCCAGCCCCGTAGCCTACGGGCGCCGGAGCTGGCGGTGTGCAAACGTTTTTCCATCCTGACAGCAGAAATTCACCAGAAAAGTGCGCAACTTTGGCGGAAAATGCCTATCTTTGCACACAGAGAATGAACTAAAGACAAGAAGATGAGAAGGGTTTTACTAATAACCGCCATCCTGATGGCAAACGTGATGACAATGAGTGGAGCAAAGAAAAGTGTGATTGACCGTATTGAGCCTACAGACTGGTTCGTGGGGCTGAAAAACCCTACAGTGCAGCTGATGGTCTACGGCAAGGGCATACGCAACGTGAAGAGTGTGACGACGGACTATCCGGGTGTCGTCATCGACAGTCTGGTGCGCCTCGACTCACCCAACTACCTGCTGATCTACCTCAACCTGAAGGATGCGCAGCCTGGCACGATGACGCTGAACTTCAAAAGTGAAAAGGGAAAGGTGAGCAGTGAGAAGTTCGCTTTGAAGGCGCGCGAGAAGAAGGGCGAGGAGCGCATGGGATTCACCAATGCCGACGTGCTCTACATGCTGATGCCCGACAGATTCGCCCAGGGCACCAACCACCCCAAGCAGATCCCAGGGATGAGGCCCTACGTGGAGGACCGCTCGAAGCCGAGCCTCAGGCATGGCGGCGATCTGAACGGTATCAGGGAGCACCTGGACTACTTCAAGGAGCTGGGCGTGACGGCACTCTGGTTCACACCTGTGCTGGAGAACGACTCGCCCGACTCGAAGAACGGATTCTCGACCTATCACGGCTATGCCACCACTAACTATTATAAGGTGGACCCGCGCTTCGGAACAAACGAGGACTACAAGCGACTCTGCGACGAGGCGCACGCCATGGGACTGAAGATCGTGATGGACATGATATTCAACCACAGCGGATTTGAGCACCCCTGGACGAAGGACATGCCGTCGAAGGACTGGCTGAACACGCCAGAGTGGCTCAGCGAGGACGCCAGCGGGCGCGACCCCATGACGGGATTCACCGCCAACAGCGACGGCTCGGAGCCCGCCAAGAGCAAGTATCTGCAGACCAGCTACCAGCTGACGCCCGTGGTGGATCCATACGCATCGAAGGTGGATCTGAAGGAGACGGTGGAGGGATGGTTCGTGCCATCGATGCCAGACCTGAACCAGCACAACCCGCACCTGATGAGATACCTCATACAGAACTCCATCTGGTGGATTGAAACCGTGGGCATCGACGGCATCCGCATGGACACCTACCCCTACGCCTACGACGACGCCATGGCGCAGTGGATGAAGGAGCTCGACGAGGAATATCCTAACTTCAACACCGTGGGCGAGACATGGGTGATAGAGCCAGCGTACACTGCCACCTGGCAGAAGGACTCGAAGCTCGCCAAGAAGAACTCGTACCTGAAGACGGTGATGGACTTCAGCTTCTACGACAAGATCAACAAGGCCAAGAACGAGGAAACGACCTGGCAAGGACTGAACCGCGTGTACAGCAACTTCGTATACGACTACCTCTACCCCAACCCTTCGAGCGTGATGGCCTTCATCGAGAACCACGACACTGACCGATTCCTGGGCAACGGCAAGGACACGCTGGCACTGAAGCAGGCACTGGCACTGCTGCTGACCGTGAACCGCATCCCTCAGCTCTACTACGGTACGGAGGTGCTGATGAACGGCACAAAGGAGGTGACCGACGGAAACGTGCGCAAGGACTTCCCTGGCGGATTCCCTGGCGACGAGCACAACTGCTTCACCAAGGAGGGACGCACGAAGGCAGAGCAGAGCATGTTCCAGTGGACAAGCAGACTGCTGCACTGGCGACAGGGCAACGAGGTGATCACCAAGGGCAAGATGACCCAGTTTATGCCCAATAAGGGTATCTACGTCGTAGCCCGTCAGTATCAGGGCAAGACTGCCCTCACCATCCTCAACGGCACAAGCAAGCCTGCCACGATGGACGTGGAGCGCTACGCTGAGGTGATCGGCAGCGCACAGAAGGCCAAGGATATCCTCACCGGCCGCTACTACGACCTGACGAAGAATCTGGAACTGAAACCCCGTCAGAGCCTGATTCTCGAGTATTGATCGGCAACATAAGCAACAAAGAATCCCACTCAAAAGGTGGGATTCTTTGTGTCTGAAACATTTTTGAAAACATCTGAAACATCGGAGGAAAGCCCTCTACAAAGAATTTGCTACCTTTGCCACCAGAATTAAAATCAACCAATATGAAACATATATCAACATCAACCAAGAGATGGCTGCTCACACTTGTAGGAGCAGTGATGACCCTCGCTGCTATGGCAGCAGAACCGTTCGTAACATTTGAACAGACCGCAGGCAGCTGGCTGCTGAAGGACGTGACCATCGGCTATGCCGCAGGGGAGCACTCATGCGTACAGCTGGCGGCTGCCAATCTGCAGAAGGACTTTGAGAAGGTGACAGGCAGTCAGCCCGCCGTCAGGGAAACGAGTCCGAAAATCCTCATCGGAACCGTTGGCACCAACAAGCAGATAGACCTGTGGGTGAAGCAGGGACTGCTGAAGGACCTGAAGGGAAAGACGGAGAAATACATCATCAAGACCATCGACGGACAGTTGGTGATTGCCGGCAGCGACAAGCGAGGTACGGTCTACGGCATCTACGAGCTGTCGCGCCAGATAGGCGTGTCGCCCTGGTACTACTGGGCTGATGTGCCTACGGAGAAGCACACCTTATTATATATAAAGGACGGGGAGTTTACCGACGGGGAACCAGCTGTGAGATACAGAGGACTATTTCTGAACGACGAAGCACCCTGTCTGACATCGTGGGTGAAGAACACCTTCGGCACCAACTACGGCGATCACCGATTCTATGAGAAGGTGTTTGAGCTCATCCTGCGACTGAAGGGTAACTACCTGTGGCCAGCCATGTGGGGATGGGCCTTCTATGCCGACGACCCCGAGAACCTGAAGACTGCCGACAAGATGGGCGTGATGATGGGTACATCGCACCACGAGCCGATGGCACGCAACCACCAGGAATACGCCCGCGACCGCAAGGGATGGGGCGCATGGAACTACTCGACCAACAAGCAGAACCTCGACAGATTCTTCCGTGAGGGTATCGAGCGCATGAAGGGCACTGACGACATCGTGACCATCGGCATGCGTGGCGACGGTGACGAGGCTATGGGCAAGAGCACGGACACCAAGCTACTGGAGAACATCATCGACAACCAGCGCCGCATCATCAAGGAGGTGACCAAGCGACCTGCCATGGAGACGCCTCAGATATGGGCACTCTACAAGGAGGTGCAGGACTACTACGACGCTGGACTGAGAGTGCCCGACGACGTGACGGTGCTGCTCTGCGATGACAACTGGGGTAACGTGAGACGACTGCCCACTGCCGAGGAGCAGAAGCGCAAAGGCGGCTGGGGACTCTACTACCACGTGGACTATGTAGGGGCGCCGCGCAACACGAAGTGGATCAACGTCACCCCGATACAGAACATGTGGGAGCAGCTACAGCTGGCCTACAACGGCGGCATACAGAAGCTCTGGATCCTGAACGTGGGCGACCTGAAGCCCATGGAGTATCCCATCCAGCTGTTTATGGACATGGCATGGAACCCGAAGAAATACACCGTAGACTGCTCGGCTTCGCCGCTTGGCTCGTCCAAGAACCTGCTCGACCACACCTGGGAATTCTGCGCAGAGAGCTTCGGTTGCGATCAGGCCTGCGAGGCGGCATCAATTCTGAACCTCGTGAGCAAGTATAACGGCCGCATCACCTCGGAGATGCTCGACGCCACGACCTATACCACCGATGAGTTTGCACAGGTGGTGGCTGAGTATCAGGCACTCGAGGCGCGCGCTCTGCGACAGTTTATCACCCTGAAGCCCGAGTACAAGGATGCCTACCGCCAGATTATCCTCTTCCCCGTGCAGGCGATGGGAGCCGTCTACGAGATGTACTACGCCCAGGCCATGAACCTGAAGTTGGCTGCACTGGGCGACCCAGAGGCTAACTGCTGGGCTGAGCGCTGCCGCCAGGCCTTCAAGCGCGACTCTCTGCTGAACCTGCAATACAATAAGGAAATAGCCGGAGGCAAGTGGGACGGCATGATGACGCAGAAGCACATCAGCTATACAATCTGGAACGACAGCTATCCCGCCGACGTCGTTCCTGAGCTGAAGACCGTTGAGACGCCTGCACAGGGCCCGACATTCGAGGCGAAGGACGGCTATATCAGCATAGAGGCTGAGCACACCTACAGCCGCACGGATGCCCAGAATGCAAAGTGGACGGTGATTCCCTACATGGGGCGCACACTGAGCGGCATCGCCCTGATGCCTTACACCGTTAGCACTGACAACGCCCAGCTGGAATACCGCTGGAAGGGCAAGGCAGAGAAGGTGAAGGTGCACGTGGTGACGAAGTCGACACTCGACTTCCTCGACAAGGGCGGCCTCATCTACGACGTGGCCATCGACGGCGGACAGGCGGTGAGTGTGAACTTCAACAGCAACCTGAACGAGAAGCCCGAGAATATCTACAGCGTCTACTATCCGACGGTAGCACGTCGCGTGGTAGAGATGGAGGTGGAACTGCCTGTCGACGGCAGCAAGGACACCCACACGCTGACGCTGCATCCGCAGGATCCAGGCATCGTGTTCGAGAAGATCGTCATCGACCTGGGTGGATATGAGCGACAATATCTCTTTGGTAAGGAATCGACGAAAAGATATTAACAAAAAGGCTCGCCCACTTGGGCGAGCTTCTTTATTTATCGATTGCCGTGCTCTTTCATGTATTCGCGCGGCGAGACACCATAGAACTTCTTAAAGACGGTAGAGAACGAGGCTGAGTTGGAGAATCCACAGGCATACATGACCTCTGTCACGTTCACACCCTGCCCCGTCAACAGATAGGCGGCACGCTTCAGACGAATGTTACGGATGAAGTCGTGAGGCGTCTGCCCCGTGAGCTCCTTCATCTTTCGATGCAGGTGTACGCGGCTGATACCCACCTCGTCGGCAATCATATCTACACTCAGGTCGGAATCGTCGAGATGGGCATTGATAGTGGCCATCACGCGATCGAGCAGCTTCTCATCAGGCGACTTGATCTTCACCTCGTCGACCTGCTCCTCCAAGACATCGTTGCGCTCGTACTTCAGGCGCAGCAGACGATGGCTGTTCAAGAGGTTGGCGATGGTGCGACGCAGGATATCCATATTGAACGGCTTGACGATATAGGCATCGGCACCCGTCTCCAGTCCTTCGAGCTTATCCTCATCGCGGTTCTTCGCTGTCAGCAGGATGACAGGGATGAAGTTGGTATTGGGGTTCATCTTCAGCTTCGCACAAAGCTGGTTACCGTCCATCTCAGGCATCATCACATCGCTGACCACGAGGTCGGCACCAGAGCGGAGCACCTCGCCGAGAGCCTCCTTACCATTGGTGCAGGCCGTCACCTGATACTGCTGCCCGAGTTCGTTCTGAAGATACTCGCGGATCTCGTCGTCGTCCTCGACAATCACCAGTCTGACGGTACTATTGATGGTAGCTGGCTGTTCTACCACCTGACCTTCGAGTTCCTCCATCAGACTGTCCATCTCCGTAGGCTCCATCTCAACTTTGTCAGCCTCTGTTTCGAGCACCAACTCCTCGGGATTCAGGTGAGCCTTGCCCAACGGGATGGTCACCACGAACTCGCAACCCTGCTCCAGGTTGTGCGCCTCGATCGTACCATGATGGAGCTCCACGAGCGAGCGCGTCAGGTCGAGTCCGATGCCAGTACCCACGTTGCGGTCGTTCACGGAAGAGGCACTCTGGTAGAAACGCTCGAAGATTTTCTCGAGCTTTTCCTCTGGAATCTGCTCACCGTTGTCGCTGATGGCGATATGAGCTTGCTTGTCGTCGTGCGTCAGGCGGATAACAATCTCGCCACCCGTCGGTGTGAACTTAAAGGCGTTGGAGAGGATATTGACGATGACCTTGTCAAACTGCTTGCGATCGACCCATACACTGAGTTCGTCTGTATCATGCTCATATCTGAGTGTCACCTGCTTGGAGGTGGCCTGATGCTTGAAGAGGGCATGGATATCCTCGATGAAGGCCACGAGATTGGTTTCCGTCATACGCATCATCATCTGTCCCTTGTCAATCTTACGGAGGTCCATCATCTGGTTGATCAGACTCAGGATACGCTCGGCATTACGGCGGATGGTCTCATAGACACTCTTGCGATGAGGATCGGTCTCGTTCTTGATCAGCGAGAGCAAGGGCGTCACGATCAGCGTCATAGGTGTACGAATCTCGTGACTGATGTTCATGAAGAAGCGCAGCTTAGCCTCGCCCAGTTCCTCGGCATGGATATGCTCCTGCATACGACGACGCGTCTGCTCCCTGCGGCGGCGCCCCAGAATGAACTGCCAGAGGAGGGCACCAATCACGAGCATATAGATGAAGTAAGCCCACGAAGAGCGGTACCAGGGACTGGCCACAACCACGGTGAAGGCATACTCGGGTGTTTCGATGTTATTACGCTCGGCCTTTACGCGGAAGCGATAGGTGCCTGGCGGCATGTGCGAGAATACAATCTCGTTAGCCCCTGGCAGCATGTGGATAAACGGCTCGCCGTTGATGCTATAAAGATAAGAGATGTGTTCAGGGTTCTCGTAAGTCAGCGTAGAGAACTGCACCGCAAACGAGTTGTCGTGATAGCTCAGGCGAAAGCGATCAGAGCCCTCGATGGGCTGTCCGTTGACGAGGAAGTTTGTCAGACGCACCACTGCCTCCCACTTGCGCTGAGTAATGTCTTCAGGCTTGAACCAGGTGATACCGCCCGTACCTCCGAAAATCAGGATGCCATTGTCGGAGATATACGACGCGCCGTCGCCAAACTCATTACCCTGCAGACCATCATCGGCAAAGTAGTTCTGGAAAAGACCTGTACGCGGATTCAGACAGCTCAGGCCATGGTTCGTACCTATCCAGAGCATGCCGTTGGGGTGGCGCTCGATGGCAGAGACGCCATTGTCGGCAAGTCCCTGTTCACGATCGTACTGCTTGAGCACCTTTCCCTTCATATCGTAACAATAGAGGCCCTCGTTGGTGCCCACCCAAATGTAGCCATCATACTCACGGGCGACACGGACGGGCTGTCCGTAGTTGGGACAATTCACACCAAAGGTATTGATCCAGTTGTCACGCTCGATATCGAGACAGCAGAGTCCCATCGACGTGGCCACATAGAGACGTTTGTCATCGGGCGAGAGCGACACCTGCGAGATGTAGTTATTGGTGATGCTATTGATCTGCTTGTCATTATCGGCACCCTCCTTCATCACGTACTTCTTGATGACATTGCCCTGCGAATCCATGCAGAGCACGCCATGCTTCATCGTTGCCAGCCACAGACGTCCCTGCTTATCGCACTCGATATCCATCACGATAAGGTGCCTATCCTCAGCATACTCCACAGGGTGAGGTTTCTGGGTGGCAGGATCGATCCAGCCAAAGCCCTCGCCATAGGAACCGAACCAGATACGCCCCTCGGCATCTTCCTCGATCGACATCACTGTGGCAGGCACGCCTTCCACATAATGCTTAACCATGCGTAGCTGGGAATCCAGGCAATAGAGCCCGTCCTTATCAGTACCGATCCACCCCCGGCGGTGACGATCAATAAGGGTGCTGATGACGCAGGCACTGCCTATCAGGTTGCGCTCACCAAGCTTATATCCCATATAGTTGAAACCGTCAAACGAAATAGGCTGCTTGTAGATACCCTTCTGAAGCATGCCGAACCAAAGGTTACCACTGGGATCCTCGATGATAGAGTAGACCTTGCTCTTCGAGAGATCGACCTCCATGCTGTAGAAGGGGTTATCGAGCAGACGGTCGTTCTTGGGCTCATAGATGGCTATTCCCTGTCCGTCGTAGCCAATGATAACCCTGCCGAAGTGGTCGCAATAAAGCGACGAGACGGCACGCGACTTCGTGCCTTCGATATGTACGAAGTCATCGCCCTGCTGCTTGAAGACACCCGAATCAGATGTTCCGACGTAGATAACGCCTTCAGGATCCTCACAGAGACAGGAGAAGATCAGGTCGCTGCGATCCTGCAGATAACGCTGCACCTTCTGTCCGTCGAAACAGATCAGACCTTTGCTGTCAGTCACCATCCACAGGCGCCCTTTTTGATCTTCAATCATGGCGCTGATGGTATGAAGGTCGGCGAGTGCGCCTCCCATCTGGCTGGCGTGCGTCTTGTCGCTGAACTTCATCACGCCGAGACCAGAGGTGCCTGCCAGCACATCGCCGTTCTTACGCTCGAGGAAACAGTTGGCATAACAGCTGCCTTTCTGCCCCTTGAGGTCAGTCATCGTCACGTTATCGAAGGTCTTGCCATCCCAGGTCTGCAACGCGCCGTACATACCAAAATAGAAAAGGCCGTTGCGATCCTGCATCATGGTGCTCACATAATTGCTGGCAAGCGCCTTGTCGGCTTCGTTCTCACGACGGAACACACGGAACTGATAACCGTCGTAACGGTTGATACCATCACGCGTCGTCGCCCAGATGAAACCATCGTGGTCGAGGTACATCTGAGTCACGAAACTACTGGACAACTGGTTATCTGTATTGAAGAACTTACCCATCTGTGCAAAGCCGCATATGGACAGGCAAGATAATATCATCGTTAGTATAGCTTTCAATCTCATTGTTATTGGTATATAACATTTTCTTTGCAAAGGTAAACACTTTCCCGCAAACCACCAAAGATTTGGTACAAAAAAAGAACTTTATGATACATTTATTAAACCCAAAGTGGGAAAAATATCGTAATTTTGCACCCACAAACCATATATCAACTATTCAATAACAATGAAACGAACACTAAAATACGTACTGATGACGGCACTGACGTTCCTGCCGTTCTCGAAAGCAGCGGCAGAAGTAGACCCGAATTTCTATATCTTCCTCTGCTTCGGACAGTCGAACATGGAGGGGGCTGCCAAGCCTGAGGCTCAGGACATCGCAAGTCCTGGTCCGCGTTTTCTGCTCATGCCTGCTGTCGATGACCCGCAGCGAGGCCGTAAGATGGGTGAGTGGTGCGAAGCATCAGCCCCTCTCTGTCGCCCGAATACTGGCTTGACGCCTGCTGACTGGTTTGGTCGTACCATGATCAAGACGCTACCTGAGAACATCCGCGTCGGTGTGATCCACGTAGCCATCGGCGGTATTGCCATTCAGGGATTCCTACCCGACAGCATCAAGAACTACGTGAAGACAGCCCCAGGCTGGATGAAGCCCATGCTCGCAGCCTACGGCAACAATCCTTATGAGCGTCTTATCACACTGGCCAAGAAGGCTCAGCAGGATGGTGTCATCAAGGGTGTGTTGATGCATCAGGGTGAGACGAACACAGGCGACCCGAAATGGGCTGGAATGGTTCAGCAGGTATATGACAACATGCTCGGCGACCTGCAGCTGAAGCCTGAAGAGACACCACTGCTCGTCGGTGAGGTCGTACAGGCAAATGGCGAGGGTGTCTGCATCGGATGTATGAAACAGATTCAGGAATTGCCCCAGACCATCCACACGGCTCACGTGATCTCCTCTACAGGATGTTCCAACGGTCCTGACAAACTGCACTTCGACGCTCCTGGCTACCGTGAACTCGGCACACGCTATGGCGAGAAGATGCTCGAACTGATGGGCTATCAGGTGAAGAAGCCCTTCGACGTTCCTGCCGATGCCTTTATCGCTGAGACCACCGTTCCTGGCAACGACTTCCCCAAGATCGACAAAGAAGGACGTGCCTACTTTCGTCTGAATGCTCCCAGTGCCAGCAGTGCCATCGTCGACATCTGCGGCAAGAAATACAATATGCGCCGCGACGAGAGCGGCATCTGGTGCGCTGTCACCGATCCCCTCGTACAGGGTTTCCACTACTACTTCATGAACATCGGTGGTGTGAACTTCATCGCCCCCGCCACAGAGACATTCTTCGGATGCAACCGCGAGGCTGGCGGTATCGAGATTCCCGAGGGAAGCGAGGGCGACTACTATCGTCCTCAACCAGGTGTGGCAGCAGGACAGGTACGCTCGTTCTACTACTATGCAGAGTCGACTAAGGAATGGCGCCATGCGATGGTCTACACCCCTGCGGAGTATGAGCTGAAGGCCAATGCCAAGAAGCGTTATCCCGTGCTCTATCTGCAGCATGGTATGGGAGAGGACGAGACTGGTTGGAGCAAGCAGGGCCACATGCAGCACATCATGGACAACGCCATCGCCCAGGGTGAGGCCGTGCCGATGATCGTGGTGATGGAGAGCGGCGACATCAAGGCGCCTTTCCGTGGTGGTGACAACCGCCAGGGCATGAGCACCTACGGCAACTCATTCTACAAGGTAATGATCAATGACCTCATACCAACCATAGACCAGAAGTTCCGTACCCTCACAGACCGCGATCACAGAGCGATGGCGGGTCTGTCGTGGGGCGGGCACCAGACTTTCGACATCGTGCTGACCAACATGGACAAATTCTCCTACATGGGAACCTTCAGCGGCGCCATATTCGGTCTTGACCTCAAGACTGCCTACGACGGCATCTTCACACGTGCCGACGAGTTCAACAAGAAGATCCACTACCTCTTCATGATGAGCGGTACGGAAGGTATGGACAAAATGTTTGGTACAGAGAAGCTCGTCAACGACCTCAACGCGATGGGCATCAAAGCCCAGTATTACGAGTCGACTGGCACCGATCATGAGTGGCTGACGTGGCGTCGCGGACTGAAACAGTTTATCCCGCATTTGTTCAAGTAACACCAAAGCAACTAATTGTATAACAGGCTTAAAGCATATTTCAAAATGAAAAAGCAATTCGTATTACTCACGCTGCTCGTAGCTCTCAGCTCGTCAGCATTCGCACAGTGGGGGCGCCCCATTGACTATTCCGCAGGCCCCGGACTGAAGGACGCCTATAAAGACTTTTTCACCATCGGTGTAGCCGTCAACAAGACCAACGTGTCTGATGCTGCCCAGATGGAGATTATCAAGAAACAGTTCAACAGCGTCACCGCTGAGAACGCCTGGAAACCAGGCGAAATCCATCCGAAAGAGGGTGAGTGGAACTTCGGTTTAGCCGACAGTATCGCCAATTTCTGCCGTGCGAACGGTATCAAGATGCGTGGTCACTGTCTGTGCTGGCACGCCCAGTTTGCCGACTGGATGTTTACCGACAAGAAGGGTAAGGATGTGAAGAAAGAAGTGTTCTACAAGCGTCTGCGCGAGCATATCCACACGGTTGTGAACCGCTATAAGGACGTGGTATACGCCTGGGATGTCGTCAATGAGGCAATGGCTGATGACAACATGATGTTCCGTCCCGATGCCAGTCCCTATCGCCAGAGTCGTCACTTCAAGCTCTGCGGCGATGAGTTCATTGCCAAGGCTTTTGAGTTTGCCCGTGAGGCTGATCCCACTGGCGTGCTGATCTACAACGACTACAGCACTGTGGATCCTGGCAAGCGCGAGCGTATCTATAATATGGTGAAGAAGATGAAGGACGCTGGTGTACCCATCGACGGTATCGGTATGCAGGGCCACTATAACATCTACTTCCCTGATGAGGAGGCCCTCGAAAAGACAATCAACCGCTTCTCTGAGATTGTGAATATCATCCACATCACAGAGCTCGACCTCCGCACCAATACGGAGAGTGGTGGACAGCTGATGTTCGCACGTGGCGAGGCTAAGCCCCAGGCTCCCTATATCCAAACACTTCAGGAAGATCAGTATAACCGCTTGTTCCGTATCTTCAGGAAACATAAGGACGTGATTAAGAACGTGACCTTCTGGAACCTGAGCGACAAGGACTCTTGGCTTGGCACCAACAATCACCCGCTACCTTTCGATGAGAACTTCAAGGCTAAGCGCTCACTGGCTGTAATCCGCGACTTCAATGTGGCCACTGATAACTATGTGCCCAAGAATGACTGGGTACCCAACCCTCTGAACCAACCTGGACAGGAGTATCCTCAGGTGAACAGCGAGGGCCTTGCGCGTTTCCGCATCGAGGCTCCCGATGCTAAGTCGGTCATCGTCAGCCTGGGGCTTGGTGGCCGTGGCGGTACCGTGCTGCGCAAGGACAAGGATGGTGTATGGGTAGGAACGACAGAAGGTCCGATGGATCCAGGCTTCCACTACTATCACCTGACCATCGACGGAGGTGTGGTCAACGATCCTGGCACTCACAACTTCTTCGGCTCTTGCCGTTGGGAGAGTGGTATCGAGATTCCAGCCGTTGATCAGGACTTCTATGCCCTACGCACAGACATTCCTCATGGAAACATCCAGCAGGTACGCTTCTTCTCGAAGAGTCTCGGTAAGATGCAGGTGGCCAATGTCTATCTGCCTTATGGCTACGGCAAGCTCGTCAAGGGCAAGCAAGAGCGCTACCCGGTACTCTACCTACAGCATGGCTGGGGTGAGAACGAGACCAGCTGGCCCGTACAAGGTTGCGCAGGTCAGATTATGGACAATCTGATTGCCGACGGTAAGATCAAGCCTTTCATCATCGTAATGGCCTACGGTCTGACCAACGACTTCAAGTTTGGCACCATCGGCAAGTTCACTGCCGAGGAGTTTGAGAAGGTGCTCGTCGACGAGCTCGTACCCTTCATCGATGCCAATTTCCTGACGAAAGCTGACAAGTGGAACCGTGCGATGGCAGGCCTTTCAATGGGTGGTATGGAGACGAAGCTCATCACCCTGCGCCGTCCTGAGGTGTTCGGATACTGGGGACTGCTCAGTGGTGGCACCTACATGCCTGAAGACATCAAGGATCCGAAGGCTGTGAAGGTGATCTTCGAGAGCTGCGGCGACAAGGAGAATCCAGAGGGTATCAACAAGAGCGTCGAGGCACTGAAGGCAGCAGGATTCAATGCCACAGGATTTATCTCAGAAGGCACCGCTCATGAGTTCCTCACATGGCGAAGAAGTTTACGCGAAATGGCTCCATTACTCTTCAAATAGGTGTTTTTTTGTGAAAAAAGTGCAATTTTTAAGGGTATGACACAAAATCGAAAGTATATGTAACATACAAATAAGCCTCTTTTTAAAATTTGTCGTACCTTTGCAGCAGATAAATTAATAGGTTAAAATTGTTTTAGTTATATTAGTAGTTAGTAGTTTTTCCTTCCTCGGGGCCCAAGAAAGGCGTTTCTTGTCCCGAGGTTTTTTATTTCAGTTTTTTTATTGTATCTTTGCAACGACAAATCAGATAATAAACATGAAACGAATCATTACTTCCATCCTGCTCAGCGCCTTCGTCACTCTGACGATACAGGCACAGCAACATCTGCTTTGGTACGACAAACCCGCTACCCATTGGCTCCAGGCCTTGCCCATCGGCAACTCCCATCTCGGTGCCATGATCTATGGCGACGTCAAGACCGAGGAGATCCAACTCAACGAAGAGACTTTCTGGAGTGGCTCACCTTATTATAATAACAGCCCCGAGTCGAAAGCCCATCTGCAAGAGGTGCGACAGTATATCTTCGAAGGCAAGGAGAAAGAGGCTCATGCCCTCATCGACCAGTATTTCATCAAGGGACCTCACGGCATGCGTTTCCTGCCCGTAGGAAGTGTGAAGCTGGCCTTCCATCGCAAGGACAACACCAGCAGCTATCGCAGACAACTGAACCTCGGCACAGCTCTCGCCACCACCCAATATACGCTCGACGGTGTGACCTATCGCCGCACGTGTTTTGCTTCACAGGCCGACAATGCCATCATTGTCCGAATAGAGGCCAACCAGAAAGGGGCTCTCTCCTTCAACGTCAGCTTCGACAGTCCGTTGGAGACTTCCCGCAACGTCAATGGTCATCAGTTGGCTGCCATTGTGAAAGGTGTAGAACAGGAGGGGGTGCCAGCCGGTCTTCAGGCAGAATGCCGCCTGGAAGTGTGCTCCGATGGTGAGATTGTAGATGGTGAGGAGAGCATTGCCGTTGTCAATGCAACTACGGTTACCCTGTATATCACTGCTGCTACCAACTTTGTGAACTACCACGATGTGAGCGGCGATCCCACACGCAAGAACATCAAGTCGCTTGCTGCACTCAGGGGGCGTAGCTACCAGCAGATTCTCAACAGTCACTTGGAGAAGTACAAGGCTCAGTACGACCGTGTCAGTCTGTCGTTACCCCGCAACGGGAATGAGAGTCTGCCCACCGATCGCCGCCTCACCGCCTTCGACGGCAGCGACCTCGACATGGTGTCGCTCATGATGCAGTATGGACGTTACCTGCTCATCTCCTCTTCTCAGCCTGGTGGACAGCCCGCCAACCTGCAAGGCGTATGGAACAACAAGATGGAAGCCCCTTGGGATTCGAAATACACCATCAACATCAATGCCGAGATGAACTATTGGCCAGCCCTGATAGGCAATCTCGCTGAGACGCAGCAACCATTTTTCTCGATGATCAGTGACCTCAGTCAGACTGGTGCCGTCACGGCTCAAGAGATGTATGGCTGTAGAGGGTGGATGGCCCACCACAATACCGACCTCTGGCGTATCGCAGGTCCTGTCGACGGCACGCCATGGGGCATGTTCCCCACTGGTGGCGCATGGCTGACGACTCACCTCTGGCAGCACTATCTCTACACAGGTGACAAGCAGTTCCTCAACGACTATTTCCCCATCATGAAGGGAGCGGCCGAATTCCTGATCGACTACATGCAGCCCTACCCAGCCAATGGTGAGATCAAACTGGCAAAAGGATGGCTGGTAACCGTTCCCACCGTGTCACCCGAGCATGGTCCTCAAGGCAAGGATACCAACGTCACTGCAGGTTCTACGATGGATAATCAGATTTGCTTCGACGTACTCAGTCAGGTGATTCAGGCAGCCAAGGTACTCGGCATGGATGCTGCCTCCATCCAGCCTTATCAGTCGGCTCTCGAAAAACTCCCACCCATGCAGATAGGTCGCTACGGCCAGTTGCAGGAATGGCTCATCGATGCCGACGATCCGAAGGATGAGCATCGCCATATCTCCCATCTATACGGACTCTATCCTTCTAACCAGATATCGCCTTTCACTCATCCAGAGCTGTTCACGGCAGCTGCCAACACACTACAGCAGCGTGGTGACATGGCCACCGGCTGGAGCCTCGGTTGGAAGATAAACTTCTGGGCGCGCATGCTCGACGGCAACCACGCCTTCCGCATCATCAAGAACATGCTCACCTTGATACCCGACTCGATAGAATGGGGACCTCGCGGCGGCACCTACCCCAACCTCTTCGACGCCCATCCACCCTTTCAGATCGATGGCAACTTCGGGTGTTCAGCTGGTGTCTGCGAGATGCTACTCCAAAGTCACGATGGCGCTGTCCACCTGCTGCCAGCCCTGCCTGACACCTGGACCGAAGGCGAAGTAAAGGGCCTTCAGGCACGTGGTGCCTTCACCGTCGACATCAAGTGGAACGGTGGCGAGCTTCAGGAGGCTGTCGTCACCTCCAAAATCGGTGGTATGCTCCGCCTGCGTTCTTATGTGCCCCTCACGGGTGAAGGACTCCAGACGGCAGCGGGCACTTGTCAGAATCAACTGCTGCAATCGGCCGTCATCCGCGACCCGCTGAAGTCGAAAGAACTCAAGAACTTTGATCTTCTGCCCGTCAGAAAAGTCTACGAATACGACATAGAAACGCATCCCGGACAGACTTACAAGCTCAAAAAACAGCATTTTTAATGACCATGTTACATCTGGCAAAGTTTATGAGACATGAGAGAAATCTCGTGTCTCATTTTTTCCTTACCTTTGCACCCAGAAACCAATTACGAAATAAAACATGCTGAATCAACTATTCTCAAAAAGACATTACCTAACATTATTATCAACTGTATTTTTGTTCTGTGCCGGCCTTGAAACGTCGGCACAGACTTTTCCGTACCAGAACCCTCAGCTGAGTGCTCAGGAGCGTGCCAAGGACCTCTGTAGCCGTCTGACGCTCGAAGAGAAGGCTATGCTCATGCTCGACGAGAGCCCAGCCATCCCGCGCCTCGGCATCAAGAAGTTCTTCTGGTGGAGTGAGGCGCTTCACGGCGCCGCCAACATGGGTAACGTCACCGTGTTCCCCGAGCCAGTAGGTATGGCGTCGTCATTCAATCCCGACCTGCTCTTCAAGTGCTTCGACATCGCCAGTACTGAGTTCCGTGCCCAGTACAACCACCGTATGTACGACTTGAAGGGTGAGGACATGAAGATGCGCAGCCTCTCGGTATGGACACCCAACGTGAACATCTTCCGTGACCCCCGATGGGGACGCGGACAGGAGACCTATGGTGAGGACCCCTTCTTAACCTCAGTGATGGGCGATGCCGTCGTGCGCGGTCTGCAAGGCCCTGAAGACTCTAAGTACCGTAAGCTCTGGGCCTGTGCTAAGCACTATGCCGTACACAGCGGTCCTGAGTACACCCGCCACTCCGCAAACCTTACTAATGTACCCGTACGCGACTTCTGGGAGACTTACATGCCTGCGTTTAAGCACTTGGTGCAGAAAAGTAAAGTACGCGAAGTGATGTGCGCCTATCAGCGTTTAGACGATGATCCCTGCTGCGGTTCAAACCGTCTGCTCCAACAGATTCTCCGCGACGAATGGGGTTTCCAGTACCTGGTGGTCAGCGACTGTGGTGCCGTCAGCGATTTCTATACTTCTCATAAGAGCAGTTCCTCACCGATTACCGCTTCTGCCAAGGCTACGCTGGCCGGAACAGACGTGGAGTGCGGCTACGGCTATGCCTACCGCAGCATTCCCGAGGCAGTGCGTCGTGGCCTGATCAGCGAGGCTGAGGTCGACAAGCACGTCCTTCGCCTGCTCGAAGGTCGCTTCGACCTGGGTGAGATGGATGACCCATCGCTCGTGGAGTGGTCGAAGATCCCTTACTCTGCCATGTCTACAAAGGCTTCTGCCAACATCTCCCTCGATATGGCTCGCCAGAGCATCGTCCTGCTGCAGAACAACGGCAATATCCTGCCGCTGAAGAAAAATGCAGAAAAGATAGCCGTCATCGGTCCTAACGCTCACAACGAGCCGATGATGCGGGGTAACTACAACGGCACGCCCAATCATACCGTCACCATCCTCGACGGCATCAAGGCCAAGCAGAAGAAAGTCACCTATATCCCTGGCTGCGACCTGACCTACGATCAAGTTCTCGAGAGCCACATGGCCAACGAATGTACGGCTCCTGATGGCAAGCGCGGTCTGAAGGGCACATTCTGGACCAACACGAATATGGAAGGGAAGCCTTTCACCACCGAATACTACACGAAGCCTGTCAACGTCACTACTGCCGGTATGCATGTCTTCGCTCCTAACCTCCCCATCGAGGACTTCTCTGCCAAGTACGAGACGACTTTTACACCTAAAGAAGCAGGTGAGTATGTCGTTAACGTGGAGAGTACAGGACACTTCGAACTTTACATCAATGGCGAGAAGAAGTTCACTCATCACATCTGGCGCGCCACACCTACCCGTACCGTCCTGAAGGCCGAGAAGGGACAGCAGTTCCAGATTGAGGTACGTTTCCAGACCGTCAAGACCTGGGGTGCCTCAATGAAGATCAATGTTGCCCGTGAACTGCCCATCGACTATCAGGAGACTATCGCCCAGCTGAAGGGCATCGACAAGGTGATCTTCTGTGGCGGTATCGCTCCCAGCCTCGAAGGCGAGGAGATGCCTGTCAACATCGAAGGTTTCAAGGGTGGCGACCGCACCAGCATCGAACTGCCGAAGGTACAGCGCGAGTTCCTCAAGGCCCTCAAAGCCGCTGGCAAGCAGGTCATCTATGTCAACTGCTCCGGCTCAGCCATCGCACTTGAGCCTGAGACCCAGTCATGCGACGCTATCCTCCAGGCATGGTATGCCGGACAAGAGGGAGGCACCGCCGTTGCCGATGTGATCTTCGGCGATTATAACCCCTCGGGCAAACTCTCCGTCACCTTCTATAAGAGCGATGCGCAGCTGCCCGACTACGAGGATTATTCGATGAAGGGTCGCACCTACCGTTACTTCAGCGATCCGCTCTTCGCTTTCGGCTACGGACAGAGCTATACCACCTTTGTCATCGGCAATGCCACCATCGATGGTCAGAACGGCTCTTACAAGGTCAGTATCCCCATCACCAACAGCGGACAGCGTAATGGCACGGAGATCGTACAACTTTACATCCGTAACACTGCCGACCAGGAAGGTCCTCTGAAGAGCCTGCGCGGCTTCCAGCGCGTCGATGTGAAGGCTGGTCAGTCGACTACTGCTACCATCGCGCTCACTCCCGAGAGCTTTGAGTTCTGGGATGCTGAGACCAACACGATGCGCACGAAGCCTGGCACCTACGAGATTCTCTACGGCAACAGTTCACGCGACAAGGATCTGAAACGCCTCTCCATCACGTTCTAAACTGCAATCTGTTGCACAAATATAAAAAAAAAACCTGAAATGCTTGGTCGTTTCAGGATTTCTTTATAACTTTGCGAACAAATTTTATTACCCGCCATGAGCATTGTTTTTTTGATTATTATTTTAGTACTGCTGATTGGATTTGGATTATCCATTTATTTCATGTACTCACATTATGAGCAGCGACTGGAGAAAGAACTCAACCGCGCACAGAAAAGTGAGCAGTTGAAGTCTGTTTTCCTTGATAACGTCAGCCACACCCTGCGCACACCGCTGAACGCCATCTTGAGTTATAGCAAACTTCTGCTTGATGAGCATGAGGACAATATACAGCCGGCACAGGTAAAAGAGCTGGCCACCTATATTAATAAGGACACCCAACAACTGCTCGATTACCTCAAACAGCTTCTGGATTTGTCAAGCCTCGAAGGCGGAATGCCTTCCTTTACCTTCATCGAGGTGAATTTGGCCGAGTTGATGGCGTCCTATCGTCGTGAAGCGATGAACTTCACCAAGCCCGAAGTCTCCATCCGCATCAGGTCCACCCTCTCGGTTCACTGTAAGGGAACACTTGATACTAACTTCATGCACCAGCTTATGATAACGCTCTTGTCAAATGCGGCCAAGGAGTGTACGCAAGGTGAAATCATCCTTTTCTACGGAGATGAGATCAGAAACCGTAAAGGCATCAGGGTTACCATTACCTATATGGGCAATGGCCAGAGCCAACTAGTTCGCGGTGATCTCTTCACGTTCCTCCAGAACCAAAGCAGTCTGTCATCAGGCAATGAGACCACTGGAATGAGTCTTTCCACATGTAAGATTATCATCGATGCCCTCGCTGGTGAAATGGATGTCGATACCCAAAACGGTAAGACCACTGCTACATTCTGGTTCCCATGCAAGATGCGTGACAGACATAAGGGGATATAACCTCTTTGTTGATGTTAATTATTTCTAAATGCAGAGGTAAAGACTTGGAATATTCACGGAAAACGACTAATTTTGTAGGCTACAAAAGGACTAATATAGTTGTTTAACATTTAAATGTTTTATTATCAATGATTTATTCAAAAGAAGTGGAGAACATGTGTAGCGTTTGTAAGGGCGCTTACCATGGACCTGCCCCAATCCCCGAGGAGGGCAAGTGGGTTGCAGTAAAAGAAATCAAGGAGATCTCTGGTTACACCCACGGTATTGGCTGGTGTGCACCTCAGCAGGGTGCCTGCAAACTGAGCCTGAACGTGAAGGATGGCATCATCCAGGAGGCTCTGGTTGAGACCATCGGTTGTACCGGTATGACACACTCAGCAGCTATGGCTTCTGAGATCCTGCCTGGTAAGACCATTCTCGAGGCTCTGAATACTGACCTCGTATGCGATGCTATCAACACCGCCATGCGCGAACTCTTCCTGCAGATTGTTTACGGACGTACACAGAGTGCCTTCTCTGAGGGTGGTCTGGCTATCGGTGCTGGTCTTGAAGACCTGGGTAAGGGTCTCCGTTCACAGACTGGTACACTCTATGGCACCGTTGCCAAAGGTACCCGTTATCTTGAACTGACTGAGGGTTACATCACCAAGATGTATCTCGACGCCAACAACGAGGTTTGCGGTTACGAGTATGTACACCTCGGCAAGATGATGGAGGCTATCAAGGGCGGCATGGACGCTAATGAGGCTCTGAAGAAGTTTACCGGCTCATACGGTCGCACAAGCGAGGAGCAGGGTGCAGTTAAGGCTATTGACCCACGTAAAGAATAAAAGGAGGATACGACTATGATTAGAAAAGTACAGTTTGAGAGTCAGGAGCGCCGTATCAACCAGGTTCTTGCTGCTCTGAAGGAGAATGGCATCAACAGTATTGAAGAGGCCAATGAGATTTGTGAAAAGGCTGGTATCGACCCCTATCAGATGTGTGAGGACACACAGCTGATCTGCTTCGAGAATGCCAAGTGGGCATACGTTTGCGGTGCTGCTATCGCCATCAAGAAGGGCGTGAAGACGGCTGCCGAGGCTGCTGAGGCCATCGGTATCGGTCTGCAGAGCTTCTGTATCCCCGGATCAGTAGCCGACGATCGTAAGGTAGGTATCGGTCACGGTAACCTCGCCGCTCGTCTGCTCCGTGAGGAGACTGAGTGCTTCGCCTTCCTGGCAGGTCACGAGAGCTTCGCTGCTGCCGAGGGTGCCATCAAGATTGCTGAGATGGCCAACAAGGTTCGTAAGAAGCCACTGCGCGTGATTCTGAACGGTCTTGGTAAGGACGCTGCCCAGATCATCAGCCGTATCAACGGTTTTACATACGTACAGACTAAGTTCGATTACTTCACTGGCGACCTGAACGTTGTTAAGGAGGTTCCTTATGGTAACAATCCTAACCGTCTGAAGGCTAAGTGCTATGGTGCCGACGATGTTCGCGAGGGTGTGGCTATCCTGTGGAAGGAGAACGTTGATGTCTCTATCACTGGTAACTCTACCAACCCAACTCGTTTCCAGCACCCTGTAGCTGGTACTTATAAGAAGGAGCGCGTGCTCGCTGGCAAGCCTTACTTCTCTGTAGCCAGTGGTGGTGGTACAGGTCGTACACTGCACCCAGACAACATGGCTGCAGGTCCTGCTTCTTACGGTATGACTGATACCCTGGGCCGTATGCACTCTGACGCTCAGTTCGCAGGTTCTTCTTCTGTTCCTGCTCACGTTGAGATGATGGGCTTCCTCGGTATGGGTAACAACCCAATGGTAGGTGCAACAGTTTCTGTAGCCGTTGCTATCGACCTCGCTATCAACAAGAAGTAAATTCTTGAAATATAAATAAGAAAGCCTCGCCAATTGGCGGGGCTTTCTTGTTTTTAGATCTCAAAGTCTAAGCAGCTACGCAGAACGGTGTAAGGACGAACCTTACCGTTGGCCACTGCGACGTGCTCGGGGTGAACAGCGTAGCCCTTCAGAGCCTCTTCGCTCTCCAGGGTGCTGTCGAGCATCACGTCGGCATTGGATGAAGCCAGTCGACCATCGATGTGTACCTTGACATCGAGAAGTCCAGGCACCTTGCCTACCAATCCTTCCAAACCAGCCTTGATACCGGCCTTTACTGTAGCTTTCTGCTCTTCTGTAAGTTCTGGATTCAGTGTCCAGAGAATAATGTGCTTAACCATAATCCCTAATGTTTAATGTTTAATATTTAATGTATCCGTGAGTTCAATATGTTGCCATTTACCTGTCGAGGGATTGATGAAACTGATGGCCTGCGCCTGAAGATAGAGGCGTTCGCCCTTCTTGCCATAGAGTTCATCGCCCACAATCGGACAGCCTAAGCCGTCGGGATGAGCGCAGTGTACCCTCAGCTGATGAGTCCGTCCTGTATGTGGCCATAAAGCGAGGAGGGAGTGCTTCCCACTGTGAAGTACACGGTACTCGGTGATGGCTCTCTTACCGTGCTCAGTGTCGACCATCTGCAGCGGGCGGTTCATGGGGTCGCTGCTCAAGGGCAGGTCGATGACACCGTGCTCACTCCGAGGCGTTCCCTCTACGAGGGCGAGGTATTTCTTCTTCACAGTACGGGCCGTGAACTGATCCTGCAGGTGATGATAAGCCTCTGGTGTCTTCGCCACGATGAGCAATCCGGAGGTCATCATGTCGAGGCGATGGACTATCATACTGTCCGGCCAACGCTCCTGTGCCCAGGTGGCTACGCTGTAGTGTTCGCTGCGCCCGGGGGCACTGAGCATGCCAGAAGGTTTGTTGACAACAGCCAAAGCCCCGTCTTCGTAGACGATTTCTACGTTGTGATGGGTGTGGGACTCTTTGTCGGGATCAGGATCGACCTGTAGTCCCTGCAGCATCCACGTCAGCACAGGCAGACACTTACCTCGACAGGCAGGGTAATACTGGCCGTGATGGCGGATAATGCCCTTCGGACTGTCGCCCCACCAGAATTCGGCCATACAGACGGGCTGGAATCTCTGCTGATAGGCGTATTGTAACAACTTGGGAGCGCAGCAGTCGCCTGTGCCGCCTGGTGGCAGGGGAAACTTCTCTCGGATGCGAGGCGCATTGTGATAGTCGTTCCAGATCTCCACAAGGTCGTGTACTTCTCCCTTAGCGTTAAGTAGTCGGTATTGGCGGAAAAGCCAAATCTGCAGTTCCTGCGACATCTGCCTATGCTCCTCGGCCTGCATGATTTCGCGCTCACGCATCTTAAAGTACCCGTCGGGTTGCTGGGCGTCGTATACAGGTGGCACGAAGTACTCCCAGTCGTTACGCCCTTCGAGCAGTCCGGAATAGGCTGCGAGAAACCCCAGCCCCTCATCGGAATCCACCACCAACACACCGAACATCTTTCCCTCGGTGGGTGCGATGCGGACTATCTCCCTCTTCACCTCTTCGGCAGCCAGCAGGCAGAGCGGATGAGGTTCATAACAGAACGGCCAAGTGAACCGCTCGGGTTTTGAAAGGGTTGTATGGAGTGGGTGGAACCGTCTCATGAGGTGCAAATTTACAAAGAATTTAGGAAAATGCAGTGAAATAACATTTTTTAACGAAAATTCTTGCAAGGTTTTTCGATTTCTCAGTTATAGTATTAGAATCGCGTTGCGAAACGCTATCTGTGCATTTAATTTTTTATAGATCATGAAAGCCGGACCACTTCTTTACCAGGTGTCCCGGCTTTTTTCATGTCTATAGGTGAATTAAAGCAGGTCAAGGCATCTTTCAACTGGGATGCCCCGATTCTTATCCTTCGTATCTCTGTAGCGGTCGATCATACGGAACACGGTGTCCATGGCCGTGCGCGTGCTTACTTTCAGGCTCTCGCCGTTGAGCAGATGACCAATAAGAACGGCTGAGAAAATATCGCCGGTGCCATGAAACAGACCAGGAATCTCGTGATATTCGAGATGGAAATAGCTGTCGTCACAATGATTGAAACCGGCTACGGAGGACTGCCCGTCAATCTTACAACTCGTGATGAGAGCCGATTTGCTACCGATCTTGCGCAATTTGTCGAGCAGGTCGCCCGCTTCCTCCCAGGTAATACCTCCCATCTTGATAGGTGTATCAGTCAGATAGCAGGCCTCTGTATAATTCGGGAAGGTGAGATGAGCCACACTGACCATCTCGCGCATCAGCGACACCTGTTTCTGGGTGACACCGTTATACAACTGGCCTCCATCGCCCAGGATGGGGTCGACGAAGACCGTCGTACCCTGCTTGCCCTGTTCCTGACAGTAGCCTGCCACGAGTTTGGCTTGTTCGTCGCTGAACATCAGACCTGTACAGATGGCATCGAAACTGAATCCCAGTTCCTTCCACACGGGTAGCGTACCTCTTATATATTCTGTGGTGTCTTGGATATTGAACTTCCCATAGTTGAGCGTATTCGACACGAGAGCTGTAGGCAGACTATACGTCGGAATGCCCAGATAAGAGAGGATAGGCAGCATGGCTCCCATGCCTACTTTGCCATATCCTACGACGTCGTTTATGAGTAAAATCTGTTTCATTATCTTATTTACGCAACTTCATAGAACACCTGGCCCACCCGGTCGATATGGTCGCCAATGGGGGTGCCTTTTTTCTTTGAATAATCCAGAAGGTCAACAGAATAGAGCAGTCCCAAGTCGTCTATTTCGCAGAGGATGCTAAGCAACTGGTTGTAGTCTATGTTGTTGCCGACAACAGCCAAATCTATATCAGATCCTTCACGATAATTGCCCTTTGACCTGGAGCCAAAGATCAGAACCTTCTTAATGTTTGCGTGTCGGCGAAACACGTCTTGCAGTTCCTTGATAACCGTATCGCTTAGTCCAAACCTCATGGTTGTTGATAGTCTTGATTCTGAGATAGTAGCCCTAACGATTCATCCAGTTGTTTGAGTAGTGGAGCATAGTCGCTATATATGAGCCGAACGATGGGAAGCACTTCGTCCTCATCATAGACGTGACTTAGCGTATTGCGTGATTTCGCCATCTTCCGCCAGTTGTCATGATTGGAAATGAGTCCGTCTTCAAAGGCCATCTTCATCGTACCGTTGGGTCCCTGCATAAACTCGTAGCCTTTATATATTAATAGGTCTTGCAATACCTTCCAGGCCAACTCAAATGTGTATTCGAAACGCTGCACAAGTCCTTCCACTTCAAGTTCTGAGAGGTCATCCAAGAATCTGTCTGCCTCTGTAACCTCAAGCAATCTGCTACATGCTTTATGGAAGTTTGCATAGCGCTGAATCCATCTGATATCTGTCTGCTGTTCCATATATAAATTATTATTGTGTGGGCAAAGGTAAGCAATATTTCGGAAAGAAGCCACTTTTTCCACAAGTTTTTTGCAGAAATCATTGGCAATTAAAGATATCTGCGTAATTTTGGAACGAAAAGCAGTCATTCCTTTTCACTATTCTCATCACTGTCTTCAAGTATCTCAGGAGACAGCCTCATGGAACTGCCAGATTCCGATGCGTCAAGCACAAAGCGTTAAGAACTCGCGTTTACGCGCTTGTTCTTTACAAGAACGCCTTTCCTATATATAGGTTCCCGTCCCGCAGCCTCCGCCCTTGGGCTTCGGCATTGTTCAGAAAACGATGCAAATATACGAAAAATCTGGGAATATCTATTGCTTTATACAAAAAAAAATATGAAAATAGTCTTTCACAAGGCTTGTGAAACTATTTTGGGAATTCAAAGAAAATTTGGGCGTAGCTTGTAAGACCTAACGTTGCAGAATGGTAGTTCGCATATTATCAATGTGTTACGCTCAAAATTGGCGTTTTGAGACCTAACTAAGACATAACATAGAGGTACCATAGACCTACCGCAAAAGGTAACACGAAGTGGCTGCATTGTGTTGGAAATCACGTTACCTCTACGGTAGGTCTCACGTTAGGTCTTAGTTACCTCTTTGTTAGGTCTTCAGGGCTTGAAAAATGCTTGAAAGCCTTATGTACAGGGAGCTTTTCGGGAAAACATGTTAGGTCTTGCAATAATTGGCACTTATTTTTCAATAAGGTACGCTTATCGATGAATACTCGTTTCTTATTTGCCAATAACCTGCTGTTATTGGAAGCGGGAGCCAGAAGCAGTCCCACCTTGGGACTGAAATGTTCCCACACTGGGACTGAAATGTTCCCACACTGGGACTAGAAAAGCAGAAATCTGGCATTTTTTCGTGGAAGAGCGTTGGGGTTTCATAAAATTGCCGTATCTTTGCAGGCGGTTATGGGAAATCAGCAGGTTTCGCCGATACTGGCGCTTCAACAGCAGCGGCTGCTGCTCCAGATGGAGTATGCGGCTGAGAAAGAGACTTTCCGCAAGCAGACCGAGGAGATGGGACTGCAGCGGAAGGTGAAGCGCGGCGATGCCTGGTATCCGCTGAAGATGGGCAAGAGTTACTATAACTCGCTGAACCAGCTCGTGGTGGAAGTGTTCCGGCAGGGCGACGAGGAGATAGAGCACAATTTCGAGTTCGGCAGGCCTGTGGCGTTTTTCACTTGTGTTAATAGTGGTTCTAATAATCCCAGTTCACTTAAGATCCGCTATTTCAACTTTACGGGAACCGTCAGCTATGTCGATGGTGACAGGATGGTGGTAGCTGTGCCTGACAATGGCCAGCTCATCGACGTGCAGTCGGCAGAGCATGTCGGCGTGCAGCTCTTCTTCGACGAGACCAGCTACAAGACGATGTTCGACGCCCTCGACCGCGTCATCAGGGGAAAGGGCAGGCTCGGCTACCTGCGGGATCTCTTCTACTCGCGTCAGAAAGCCGAGACTTTTTCATTCTCGCCCATACATTTCCCCTATCTGAACCGTACGCAGGAAGAGGCTGTCAACAAGGTGCTATGGGCGAAGGATGTGGCCGTCGTGCACGGTCCGCCAGGAACGGGCAAGACCACGACACTCGTGGAGGCTATCTACGAGACGTTGCGACGGGAGAATCAGGTGCTGGTCTGTGCACAGAGTAATATGGCGGTCGATTGGATCTCCGAGAAACTCGTGGATCGCGGCATCAACGTGCTCCGTATAGGCAATCCGACACGCGTGAATGACAAGATGCTGTCCTTCACCTATGAACGACGCTTCGAAGACCATCCAGACTACGAACAGCTCTGGAGCATCCGCAAGGCCATCCGCGAACTGCGTAGCCATCGGAAACGTGGCGACGAGAAATATCATCAGAAACTGGAACGGCTGAAGGAACGCGCTACGGAACTTGAGGTGCGCATCAATGCTGCACTCTTCGGTGAGGCGAGGGTCATCGCCTGCACGCTTGTCGGTTCGGCCAACCGATTGTTGGAAGGCCAGAAGTTTGGCACCTTATTTATAGATGAGGCGGCCCAGGCCTTGGAAGCTGCCTGCTGGATACCGATCCGCAAGGTGTCGAGGGTGATCCTGGCAGGCGATCATTGTCAGTTGCCGCCGACGGTGAAGAGCTTTGCGGCCCTGAAGGCCGGACTGGGCAAGACGCTGATGGAGCGCATTGTGGAGAACAAGCCCGAGGTGGTGACGCTGCTGAAGATGCAGTACCGTATGAACGAGGAAATCATGCGCTTCTCCAGTGACTGGTTCTATGGTAACCAGGTGGAGTCGGCCCCAGAAGTGAAATTCCGCAGTATACTGGATTTCGATATTCCCATGACTTGGATTGATACCTCGAAATTCGACATTCCAGAAGAGAGCAATGTCACGTTTAAGGAACAGTTCGTAGGTGAGAGTTTCGGGCGTATCAACAAAGCGGAAGCAGAGCTGACACTCTTGGCGCTCAAGGAGTATTTTAATAAGATAGGTAAACAGCGTATCCTTGACGAACGTCTTGACGTGGGTATCGTCTCTCCCTACCGTGCTCAGGTGCAATATCTCAGGCAACAGATCAGGAAGAAGGATTGGACCAAGCCTTTCCGCCAGCTGATCAGCGTGAACACCGTCGACGGGTTTCAAGGACAGGAGCGCGACATCATCCTGATATCGCTGGTACGCGCCAATGATGAAGGGCAGATCGGATTCCTGCGCGACCTGCGCCGTATGAACGTTGCGATTACCCGTGCCCGCATGAAGCTAATCATTCTGGGCGATGCATCCACGATGACTCGCCATCCTTTTTATAAGAAGCTCTACGAGTACATCGAAGCACTCTAAATAGTATAAATCATATTTTATGGCTCAATTTCTTGTAAATTCCAAGATTTTGCATTATCTTTGCAGTCGTAAATATCTAAAATATGACTTGTGAATAAAAGACATTTATTGATTCTGGGGCTGTTGGCCTTCGTGGTGGCTGTGGTTTCCTGCGGACAGAAGTCTGGAGGGCAGGCCAGCGGGACTCAGGAGGTGTCGCTCAGTGTAGGGGCCAACGAGTTTGAGAAAATTATCTCCGACAGCGACCATGTGCTTGTCGTCGATATGCGCACACCCTCGGAATACAAGCAAGGCCACCTGTAGCAACATCGTGAACCTGCTGGGTGGCAAGATCTGGCTCGACGAGACCTATAAGAAGGGGTGTCGATTTATCTTTGAGATACCGAAAGCATGATTGAGATTAGAAAAGTTAGCACAAAGAAGGATCTAAAGACATTTGTCCAGTTTTACTACGACCTCTATCGTGGTAGCGAGTTCGCCGTGCCCTATCTCTACAGCGAGGAGATTGCAACGCTCAGGCGCGACAAGAATCCCTCGTTCGAATGTTGCGAGGCCGATTATTTTCTCGCCTTGAAGGATGGCAAGGTGGCAGGCCGTGTTGCTGCCATCATCAACTATCGGGCAAATGAGCGATGGAATTGCCATCAGGTACGTTTCGGATGGTTCGACTTCATCGACGATATCGAGGTGAGTACGGCCTTGCTGAAGACCGTTGAAGACTGGGGGCGCGAAAAGGGCATGAATGAGATTGCTGGTCCATTGGGATTCATCGATACCGACCGCGAGGGGATGCTCGTGGAGGGTTTCGACCAACTCTCAACGATGTATATCAATTATAATTATCCCTATTATCCAAAGCACATAGAGCGCATAGAAGGCTTTCGGAAAGATAACGACTATCTGGAAATGAAAGTAAAGGTGCCCGAGGTCGTTCCCGACAAGTTTGCGAAGTTGACGGAGATGGTGAAGAAGCGCTATGGACTCAGGGTACATAAGTTTACGCGCCGCGAATTAATAGAACAGAACTATGGCCGACAAGTGTTCCAGTTGCTCAATGCCACGTATAAGGATCTCTATGGCTTCTCGCAACTCTCAGAAACACAGGTGGATAAACTCGTCAACGACTATATTAAGATAGCCGACTTGAACCTTGTGACGGCTATTATGGATGGTGACAAGATGGTGGGGTTCGGTATTACCTTCCCCTCGTTCTCAAGGGCTTTGCAGAAGACGCGCGACGGGCGCTTCCTGCCTTTTGGCTGGTGGCACTTGTTGAAGATCCTGAAATGGCATAAGACGCCTATCGTTGACCTGTTGTTGATAGGTGTGCTACCTGAATATCGTTCAAAGGGTGCTAACGCATTGATCTTCGACGACCTAATCCGCCAGTTTCAGGCTTACGGCTTTGAGTGGGCTGAGACCGGGCCGCAGATGGAGACCAATGAGGGCGTGCTCTCACACTGGCAATACCTGGAGTCAATCAATCACCGCCGTCATCGTTGTTATCGCAAAAAATTTTAGCTTATGGATATGTCTTGGGAATTAATTTTGCGTATTTTCGTCGCAGCCGTCCTCGGCGGCATCATCGGCCTCGAGCGTGAGTATCGTGCCAAGGAAGCCGGCTTCCGTACCCACTTCCTTGTCGCCCTGGGCTCAGCTCTCTTCATGGTAGTATCGGCTTATGGCTTCGAGGATGTCGTTGCCATGCCCGGTCATCGTCTTGATGTCTCGCGTGTTGCCGCTCAGGTGGTCTCTGGTATCGGTTTCATCGGTGCCGGAACCATTATCTTCCATAAAAGCGAGAATGTGGTGCGCGGCCTCACCACCGCTGCCGGCGTGTGGGTCGTTGCTGCCATCGGCTTGGCCTGTGGAGGCGGGCTCTACAAGCTTGCCGTCGCTGCTACTGTCCTTGTGCTGGCAGGTCTGGAGGCTTTCAACTATTTCCTTCATAAGTTTGATCGCAAGCGGAAGAACGGCTGACTGTAAAGACTTAAATTTTCTGGTTATGTATATCAGGCTAATTGTTACAATCCTTCTCTTGATGCTGCTATCGCCCAGGGTGATGGCTCAGACGGATACGGCTGTCATCAGACATTTGGAAAAGGAGATGTACCGCCTGTATAACACCACCAAGCTCGACAGCTTCTTGGCTGTCACCGATCAGCTTAAGGAGCTTACCCTGAAGGCCGGCGATGAGCGCCTGTTCTATAAGGCTTGGTGTAATCAGGCACTTTTCTACTCCCGGACTTCTTCGCGTAAGAAAGCTTTAGAGACGGTCGAGGCTGTCCGCGATTATGCCGACAGCCACGGCAGTAAGTATGGACTCTTTTCCTCGTCAAGTGCTTCAGCCTCTATCTTGAGTAGCATGCGTCTCTACGATCAAGCTGAGACACTCTACAAGCGCGCTATTGATTATTTACATCGCTACTTCCCAGACGAGAGTGCCGCCGTGTGCTATCTGGGGCTGGCCAAACTCTATTTCAACCAGAAGAAGCATAAGGAGGTGATGGAGTGCTGCGACCTGGCTTTGGAAGAGCCGGGTGTCATCCCCCTGCATCAGCTCAACGCCCTCAGTTATAAGTGCCTCACTGCCTATAATACGCGTGGCGAGGAAGAGTTTATTCGTCTCTACGAAGAGCGTGAGAAACTCAGGATGCAGTTGGGCGGCATCGTGGGGCCCCTCGATAGAGTCCTGTTGGTCTACCTTGCAGAGTGCAAGCACGAGTACCAGAAGATGCTCAGCCTGGCACTGGATCAGCCAAAGGGTGTCGATAGGCTCAGCCTGATAGCCCGCGCCTATGCGCTTTGCGGAGACTACAAGTCGGCCTATAAAACCTATATGGAATACAAGTCCTATTCCGACTCCGTCAATACCGATGAAATCCGGCGTGAATCCACTGAGAATGCTCTCCAGCTCGATGTAGCCCGAGCAGAGTCGGAAACAAAGGATCTGCGCATCAAGAACCAGCGGATGTGGATGACCGGAGGCGTTGTCGTCGGACTACTTACCATCATGTTCCTCACCATCTATCTCCTGCGCCGCCGCCGCCAGCTGAAACTGCTTCGAGAAGCTTATGACCGTCTTGAAGAGACCACATCAGCCAAGGAGCGCATTGAGAGCGAACTCCGTATTGCGCGCGACATTCAGATGTCGATGGTACCCTCTGTATTCCCCGCTTTCCCTGAGCGTAGCGATATTGATCTTTATGCCAATATGGTGCCCGCCCGCGAGGTTGGTGGCGATCTCTACGACTTCTTCATGCAGAACGACCGTCTCTATTTCTGTGTGGGTGATGTGTCGGGTAAGGGTGTCCCTGCCTCCATGACAATGGCCGTCGCCGTCAACCTATTCCGCACTATCGCCAAGGAAGGCTTCCCGCCAGAGTATATCGCTACGAAGATCAACGACACCCTTTCCAGTGATAACGAGAACAGTCTATTCGTCACCATGTTTATTGGCATGGTCGATATGGCTTCAGGCCGCCTCGACTTCTGCAATGCGGGGCATAATCCCCCATTGCTGGGCACGTCGCGATCCGACCGGTCCTCTCTGTTCGACTATCGTTTCCTTGAAATGGAATCCAACGCGCCACTTGGTCTCTGGCCGGGAGTCGAGTACGTCGGTGAACATATTGACTCTATCAAGGGGCATCCCTTCTTTGTCTATACCGACGGTGTCAACGAGGCTGAGAACGCTGTCCAGGAGCAGTTTGGCGATGATCGTATGCTCCGCCTGATTACTCATGTCCAGCAACCTCTCGGTGAACGTTCGCCCAAGACCTTCGCCCACTTCCTTGTTGACGAGATGAAACATGCCGTCGAGCGTTTTGTCGACGGTGCGCCCCCCAGCGATGACATGACCATGTTCTGTCTCGTTGTCAAATGATGAAAGCGTCTTATGAGAGGTGGCGTTCGCAGGGAATCCAGAACCAGAAGGTGGAGCCTTGGCCTTCACCCTCGCTGATGACGCCGATGTCGCCACCACAGCCTTTGGCGATGCTCTTGCTGATGGCGAGGCCCATGCCCGTTCCCTGTACAAATTCATCGAGCTTGACGAAACGGTCGAAGATGATTCCCTGCTTGCTCTTGGGGATGCCGCTACCGGTGTCCTCGCAGTAGAGGTAGAGCCCCCGATTCTCATAGCGGTATCCCACCTTGATATGACCTTGTTTAGTGAACTTGACAGCGTTGGTGACAAAATTGGTAAGCACCTGCATCACGCGTTCGATATCGAGTTCGGTGATAAAGCTGTTGTAGGGGTTCTCCTTAATGAACTCCACGCCGGGTGTCTGGACGCGCTGAGCAAGGGTGAGGCAGATGTCCTCGAACGACTCGGCGAAGTTAAGACGCTCAGGCTTAATGGTCAAAGAACCGTCGGTGATGGAGGAGGCTTCGATGACATCGTTGATGAGACGCTGGAGCATATCGCTGGAGTTTCGGATGATACGTATGTATTCGCCACGCTCGGGAGAGTCGCCAAGGGCTTCGAGCACGCCCGTAAAGCCGACAATGGCGTTGAGCGGTGTGCGCAGCTCGTGGGTCATGGAGGCCATGAAACCGCTCTTGAGACGTAGACTCTCCTGGGCAATCTTTGTCTGCTCTTCGAGTTCCTGCCGCTTCTCGTGAAGCTTGGTGACATCGTTGCAGATACCTTCGTGGCCGATGATGTTCCCATGTGTGTCAACGACGGGGTTGAAGGTGACGTCGAAGACCGTGCCGGGCTGCCCCTCGGAGGGGAGGGCGAGGTGGAAGGTGAATGCATGGGGCTCGCGGCTCTCTGTGTCGTAGAGCATGTGCTTCATCAGCGGGCGGTCCTGCGGTTCGAGGATCTGTAGGAAGCGACTGAAGGAGTGGCTGTATTCTGGAGCCTCAGGATGGCGGAAGAATGAGATGCGCTCATCGGTGATGCTGCTGCGCACAAGGAAGCGCCCGCTCTGGGCAAGAAGGTAGTAGAGTTGGGCTTTCTGGGCCTCGATGAGACGTATGTCCTCGCGGTATTCTCGCTCGAGCAGGTGCATGTCGCGGTCTCGGTTACGCTCATTAGTGAGGTTGAAGGTGGTAATGAAGTAGTTAGCGATGTCGCCTTGCATGTTGAAGAGCGGACGGATGTGGCACTCGATGTACTCATTGATACCGAACTCTTCGTAGTGCATGTGCTGGCAGAAGAGGATGTCATCGCGGTCTTCGGGTGAGTAGATGCCTCGGAAGAGGGTGATGTCAAACATATTGACGGTCTCCCAGAAACGTTTCGATTCGGGATTGTCATCGGTGATGCCGCAAAGTTCCTTCATGGAGTCGTTGAGGTCGATGAGGAAGCCCTCGCTGTTGTAGAACGACATGGCAACGAAGGGAACGTTGGCAAGGACTTCATACTTGTGAACAAGCTCGCGGGCGGCTTGGTCCTCCTCCATCTCGTGAGTGACGTCGTGGATGGCGTTGATGATGTATGCTGGATGACCGTTGACGTCAAGTTCGGAGATGGCGTGTCCCTGGAAGTTGAGCCACTTTGGGTCCTCGAGGGTGCCTTGGTTCCAGCGCTTATTCAGTTCGAAGTGGCGCTCACGGCCGTCCATGAGGGCATGCATCTTCATAGCGAACTCGTCTCGCTGATCGGGATGGATGCGGTTGGTGTATTCTTCGAGGGTAATGCCTTCAGCAGGAAGGATGGTGCCGTAGTTATTGGTGAAGCGGTCGCGCGCTATGTCGTACTGCATCACGTTGAAATTGCCCATGTGGAGGGCCTTGATCATCATCTCGTTTAGCTCGGTAGAGGCTCGCGTGGCACTTTTCACATGGGCTCTGGCCAGACGGCTGAGTGCCCAGAGAATGGCGGCGAGTACGAGCACGCCGATGATGATGAAGACGTAGGTGGGGATGCTCTTGTCCTCTACGCGCTCAGGGTGGAACCAGCGATCCTGAAGCAAGGCGATCTTGCCGCTCTGTTTCAAGCGCGAGTACTGGTCGTCAATCTGCTCGATGAGATGTCGGTCGCGTCCGATGACGTGGATCTCGGAGATGGGGAGTCCGACGTCGTTGAGGCTGATGCCCTGAAGATTGAGTTCCTTGATTTTCCACTTGAGAGGTTCCTCGCCCCATACGTAGTATTTGTAGTCGCCGTGGATGAGTCCGATAAGGGCCACCTTCGGTGTCTGGAACTCCAGATCGTGCATGGCCATACTGTCGCCCTCCATGAAGAAGTAGGCAGAATAGTCGCCTGGCTTGAACACGGCTCCCTCGCGCTCGAGTTTACGAATGGAGATGATACCTGAGGTGTCGGCATGCATGGCCACACGGAAACGGTCGTAATTGACAATGTTCTCTGAGACGACGAAGGGCGGGTTCTGGAAGCGTCGCCCATTGGCGAGGATGATGTCGGCCCCACCGCGCTGGAACGTCCTGAGAGCGACGCTCCACTCCCTCATGAGGAAACGGCATGGGATGCCTATCTCGTCCATCACGGCTTTCATTACGTCGATGTTGCTGCCAGCGGGTTCGCCGTTGTCATTGAGGAATTCGTAGGGAGGCTTATCCCAATCGCAGACAATCACGACAGGATGCTCCTCGTTGTACTTGTCGCTTAGGCTCTGTGCCTTGGCAGTGACAAGTGAGAAGTGGATGGTGACAAGTATGAACAATAACTTCCTCATGCCTTATGCGAATTTCTTGCGTTTGACGGCGGTAGCTGTACAGGGGATCACAATGTAGACGGTAGTGCCCGAACCCAGCTCGGAGCTGATCTCCACGCGCCCACCCATCTGGCTGACGAGTTCACGAGTGATGGCAAGGCCGAGTCCCTTCGTGTTGTGGGTGCCGCCCGTTGTGGCCTCGTTGAGGCGCTGTACCTCTTCCTGTGGAATACCCTCGCCAGTATCTTCGACGGTGATGATTAGGCGGCGCCCGATATAGTCGTAGCGGGCACGGACGGTGCCGCTGGGGGTGTGCTGGGCGGCATTCGCCGTGACTTGTTCGATAACGTGTACCAGATTGTCGGCATCGATGTCAACCACGAGCTGTTCATAGGGGTTCTCCACAAGGTAGTGGGTGTCAGCGTTCTGGTATTTCGCCCATCCCTGACGGCACAGTGGCTCAAAACACTCAGCGAAGTTGCTGGGCTGGCGGACAATTTCGACCATGTGAGCTTCAAGGCGCGAAAGGAAGAGGATGTTGTCGATGAGGTGGAGCAGGTAGTCGGCATTGTCGAGAATGCCCTTGCGCAGCTGTTCCTCGTCGGCAGTCGGAGCATTGATGTCGAGGCTTCCTACGTAGCTGAGCACAGTGGATAGCGGAGTGCGGATTTCCTGCACCATATTCTTCACGAAGCTGTTCTTGGTCTTCTCCACTTCGAGCACCTTGGCGGTCTCGTCGGCAAGCTGCTGCTCCATCTGACGGATGTCACTGACGTCGCGCAGCAGTCCAAGGTACTCGGTGACCTCACCCTCCTTGTTGCGAAGAGGCATGAGTGAGAACTCTACTTCGAGGCGCTTACCGCCACGACGCAATGTGGTTCGGACACTGGCTTGGAACGACTTGTCGGCACGGTTGTCCATATCGTTGAGTATGCGCATTGCAAGTTTCTTCGAGGCATCGTCGACGAGGGTCATGCATCGTGTCTGGGTGAGGGCGTGCTGCACCTCGCTGACACTACGGTGGATGGTAAGCGTGTGAGACAGAGGGGAGTAGGTTACCAGACGCACATCGCTCTCGTGGATGACGCGGTCGATATAGACCTGGTATTCATGAAGTACTTTCCGTGCGCTGTCAAGGCGCGAGCTTTCCTGGGTATACTGCTCTATGCCATAGACGGAGTCGGTGACATCGCGGCAGATGACGAAGATACCAAGCAGTTCGCCGGCATCGTCGTAGATGTTTATCATGCGGAACTCATTGCATAGCTTCCCTTTCCGGCGTACGCTGTGCACTCGGCGGTCTTCGGGCGCAATCTTGTCCAGGTCGATATACTGTACGGCCGTATGCCCGTCGGCATCGTTCAAGTCGGTGAGATCACAGCTGAAGCAGTCGTTGATATGCACATGCTCATCGATGATCTCGTCGCTGACACAATCGTAGATCTCGCAGGCCTTTGGATTGATGTTCACGAGGTAGCCATTCTTGTCGAAGAGGATAATGCCCACTACAGGTGTGTAGAAGATAGACCAATAGCGGAGTGTGCGCTCATCGTCGAGCCTCTGGATGCGCCGCTCTTCGGTGACATCCTTTTTGGTGCCGATGATGGTGTGGGGATGACCGTCCTTGTCGCGGCTGAGCACGGAGACGACGATGTAGAAATCGTGGAGTTCATGGTCGCCGCCCTCTACATCCCTCGCCTTCAGTTCGAGGCTGATTTCCTGTTCCTGGCTTGACTGCGGCCCCTGCTCCAGAGCAGAAAGCGTGTCAATGGCTTCCTTCAGGCGGAGGAAGTCTTCAGGACTGTAACGTTGTGAGAACTCTTCCATGGAGTAGGTATAGGCAATCTGCCCGTTCTCATTGCGCCAGGAAAACTCGTTGGTCTTTACGTCGTAGGTCCAGATGCGCACCTGACTGGTCTGTAGGATGAGAGCCAGACGGCGGTTGAGCGTGTTGTTGTGGCGCATGATGTGCCGGCTCTGTAGGCGGTAGCTGACGGCATAGGCGATGGCGATGATGAGCAATAGCAGGGCCAGGCCTGAGGCATACCAGAACCACGCGGGGATGCCGGGCTTTACGTGCTCGGGGTAGAACCACTTGTCTTGCAGCGGCGTAAGCTTTTCTTCGGTGTAGAGGCGAGAATAGGCTGCGTCGAGTTTGTCGAGTAGCGCCTGATCGTGCGACATGAACTTATATTCGCCGTGAGGCATGTTCACGGGCGTGAGTTCAAGGTTGTCGATGTGATAGCGGTGTAGAAGCCACTTCAGTGAGAGTGTGTTCCAGACTATCTCGCCTTCCTCCTTGGCGCTCACCTGCTGGATTACCTCCCGGAGGTCGCGGCTGACTATGGCATGGTCGGCCCAACCGTAGTCGAGCATTAAGTGGTGGCAGAGACTGGAGTCATTGACGATCACCTTCACATCGGGCTTGCCGAGGTCGCGGAAGGTCTTGATCTGAGTGGGTTTGTTCTTGGGGGACACGACACTCTGGGTGAACAGCGTGATGGCATTCTTCCCGTAGAGACCAAATTCGTCGTGGAATCCTACGGCGAGGCCGAGGGTGAGGTCGCTCTTGCCTACCTTCAGATCCTGAAAAGCCTCCATCTGGGGCTTGAGCTTGATGACGTAAGGGATGTTGAGTTCCTTCATCAGCATACGGATGAGGTCGATGTTGAAGCCTTCGGGCTCGCCGTTGTCGTTGAGGAAGGAGTATGGCCACAGATCCCAAGAGTCCTCATAGACTAAGGGGCGCTCTTCCGTATAGATGCCTAAAGTGTCCTGCTGCTGGGCTTTGACAATGCTCAGGCTGGTAGCAAACAATAAGAATACGGTGAGAATCCTTACCGTCCATCCCTGGGAGCTGTTGCTATAATTACGCATAAAAATAGTCTTAGCGGACTTAGTTTTTTAATACTGAGTGCAAAGATACGTATTTTTCCCGAATTTTCCAACTTTTTATTGAAAAACTTTACTCTAAGGTCATAGTTGGTATGCGTTGCCCGTTCAGGATGCTATCCATCAGCGTTTTCGGATTGGTGTCTACGGGGCGCTGTGTGAAGTCGGTGGTGTTATAGGAGTAAAGTAGGGTGAGATAGTAGTGCTTGGGGTCGCGCTGTGGCAGCATGAAGGGTTTTGTGGCTTTACCATCGGTGCCGATATGTGAAAGGTAGACGCGGGTGTAAAGCCCGTCGTCGCGCCGGCTCGTGAAGAGGAACCAGCGGCTGTTTGTTGTCCAGCTGTGGAGGCTCTCGGCACGGTTGCTGTTTACTTCGTCAAGGGGGCGCGTCTCGCCGCTTTCCAGGTCGAGTAGCCAGAGGTCAGCTTCTTGGTGCCATATAGAGAAATAGCCGTAGTCGACTTGTGTGTACATCAGGTAGCGTCCGTCATAGGAGGGGCGAGGCCAAGTGACGCTCTTGCCCGTCAGGCGAGTGTTGATAAGGGTGTCGGCTTTCTGTCCGATTTTCCCTGTGGTGGCATCGAAGCTGATGCGGCAGAGGCTATAGCGCTCTTTGTCATAGTCAGTGGGGTATATCTGTCTGCGGGCGGTGATGTAGTAGAGCCATTTCCCGTCGGGTGAAAAGACGGGGGTATTCTCTGCCCAGTATTTCCGCATGACAATGGTGTCGTTGAGGATACGGTGGGTCTCGGTGTCGTAGACAAAGATGTCGGAGGCGGCATCGTATACTTCAATGCGCTTGTTGCTGCGGGCATGGAACATCTGTGAGGTTTTGTTGGTGGAGAAGGCGCAGTAACGGCCTCCAGGATGCCAGTAGGGATAGACCATTGCTCCTCCGAGAATCTCATTCTTGGCCTGCAACAACTCTGCCTGACCGTCTTTCACGATGGCCGTTGCACCATTGGCTCCGCGGACGTGGAACACGTAGCTGTCGGGATTGGTCTGATTGGCTGTGTGACAGTTGACACACATGCTTGTGTTTTCCGTATTCTCAATTAAGACACTTTCGTCGAAGTTAGCCAGACAGCGCTGATAGATTCCCATGTGGCCGTAGTGTTCATAACCTGGTGCGATGCGGCGGTAGGTGATGCCCCATGCATCCAGGGAGTCTTCACTGACGTGGATGGTGAAGTCGCGATATTGTGTCCAGTGTCCCTCCTGTTCGGCTATGACAGTCACAGTCAGGTCACCGCCTTTGTTTTGAGCTGTCAGCCGATGCCAGTCTTCTATGTCGAATGTGGCAGTCGAGCCGCTGCCCGTCTCTGATGAGTTGGTGTGGATGTTGCCACCCTTGGAGCCTCTGATGTCTACGTCTATGGTGGTGATGCTGTCGCTAAGCATCGAGAAGTTCAGCGGTGCTATGCCCACGGGGATAGTCACTTCTGCATAGTCGGGATAAATAGCGGGCCATACATCGGCATGCCCCACGTCGTGAGGGGTGGAGATGCCACTCTGGCAGGCTGCCAGCACCCATAGAAGGGCTATCAGACTACAAAAAGAACTGATCTTCGACTTTTTCATGATTCTGGCGTAGTTGACGATAGACAGGGTGTTGATCGATGCGTTCTGGGTGCTCTGCAAGTGATTTGATGTCTTTCAGCCATTTGCTGACGCGGCCTTCCTCCTCAAGGATGGCGATGTATTTCCGTGCCACCTCGTATTGCGAGGTGATGAGTGCGGTCTCCGTGAGCCTTTGCAGGGCGCGTGTGCGCGTCTCGGGACTGTTGGTAGTGACGAGAGCTTCGAAGGCTGCGCGCTGTGACATGTTCACCATACTGAGCTGGATATATACATCGCTCATCATCAGGGCGGCAGTCTCGCTGCTGAGAACATCCCTTGAATTGGAGAGACAATCCATGATAGCTTCGTTGCCGGCTTGTCCAAGACGGTATTGCGCAAGCCGCAGCACCTTATGACATGCTTGTGACTGAATAGGATGTTTGGCTGCTTCGTCCACGATATCGGCCCACTGCCCCTTTATTTGGAGGGCGTCATAGCGTAGTTCCTCGTCGGTGCCAACCCCAGAGCCAGCTGCGTCTGTTGAATGAGAGGTGCAGGCAATGAAGCTACTGACAATTGCAAAGGCCAACAGGGCTGTAGCTGCCATCAGGTGATAGTTCCTCGTCCGTTTCATGCTGCAAAGGTATATAATAATATTGATTTGAACAAATTTCTAATGGAAAAAAAGATGCCGCATCGTCTCGACGCAGCATCCTTTTTAAATACCAAAACAATGTGTCTAATTACTAACTACTATAAAAAACTAACTAAAAAGTATTCTTATGGTCGTTTATTAATTACCACCACCAACATAAGCTGGGTTCTGGTCGCAGAGCGGGTTCTTCAGGATCTCATCCTCAGGAATAGGCATATCCATCTTCAGGTCGTTGTAATCGTAGTCACGATTGGTCCAGGGTACATCCTTCAGATCCTCAACGCTCCGCTTTGGATAATTGGTAGCTACGTGGTCAGCCATGAAGCCTGACTTCTGCATATCCGGACGGAGACACCACTCGCAGTTAAACTCTTTACGACGCTCTGTGTTAACGGCAACCTTCCAAACCTCAGACTTGAAGCCCTTGTCAGCTGTATACTTGGTGTAGTATGTCTTAGCATCCTCACGCATGTCGTCGTTGCTGCCGAAGGGGATAGGATACTCCTTGCGGTTCTTATAGAATGGACCACCATCCTGATTTTCACCTTCTGCGCGACCTACCCACTCAGCGAATGAGTTGTAGTAAGGCAGATACTTTGCGGTCAGAGCAGCCTCGTTGCCAGCCTCGAGCTTACCAAAGGCGCGCTCACGCAGCTGATCCAACTGTGCCCAGCCTTCAGCCTCATTACCTGTACGGAAGCAGCACTCAGCATAGTCGAGCATAACGTTAGGCAGACGCTTCCAGTAGATAGGAGTTGGGCTCCAGTGTCCGTCAGCCCAGCCCTTATAGTTGGCTGAAGCGGTACGCCACATCTTAGAACTCCAGATAGCAGGTGCCCACTCACCATTGTTGAAGTGGAACTGCTTGGTGGTAGTACCAGACTGACCCTTACCAAGAACTTCCTGCAGATAGGGGTTCACACCGTAGATAGCGGGCTCATACCAACCCTCGTACTTAGGATCGTAAGCAGCGTTGTTGGGGTCGATCTGAGGAACGGCACCTGTGTAGCAAGAACCTGAACGACGCTTGTCACCCTTCTCATAGCAAGAGTACCACTCCCATGAGAGGTAGAGTGAACCCCAACCACCGTTCTCAGGACATGCGGTATACCACTTCAGCATCAGCTTGCTGGTCAGGTTACCCCACTGTCCCCAGTTTGTACCCTCATCGAGCTGCTCGCACCAGATGGTCTCAGGTCCCCATGCAGAAGCGGGATCCCACAGTGTGGTGAACGACTCGTTCAGTTTGTATGTACCACTGTTCAGAATCTGCTTGAAGCAGTCAGCTGCCTTCTGATAGAGCTGTGCTGCAGCACCAGCATCCTGTGCCTGTCCGTTAGCACCATCAGTCAGACGATAAGCCTTCCACATGTAAGCATCGCCCAGGTATGCAAGAGCCATACCCTTGGTTGCACGGCCGTAGTTGCCGTCCATAGGCTGCCAGTCAAGCAGGTTGGCTGCTGCCTCGAAGTCGGCGATGATGAAGTCCCACATCTCAGCATAGGTCTCTGCACGAGCCTTCTGCGGAGTATTGGTATAGTTCTCACCTGTTGCCAGCATAGGAACACGACCGAATGTTGTAGCCAGCCAGTGATAGAAGAATCCACGGAGGGCACGACCCTCACCTTCCAGCTTCTGCTTGACGGCAGGAGTCACATTCTCTGCAGTCTCAAGTCCTGCCAAAAAGTCGTTGGCACGGCAGATTCCGTGATAAACGTGCTTCCAACCACCGAGGAGCTCAGATGAACCAGAATTCCATGCCTGTACATTCCAGTTCTTATCCCATCCGGTAGCCTGGGTATCGATCGTCGGGTGACAACCTGTGAAAAGGTTGGGCTTGAAACCCCAGTCACCATCATAATCGTCATTCGGGAACATCATATCGTAGACACCATTCAAGCCTTTCTTGGCGTTGGCATCGTTCTCGTACATAGCATCCATAGCGACAATCTCGTACTGGTTTACCTCCAGGAACTTGTCGTTGTTGCAGGAGGTAAGACCAAGCCCCATAGCGCTGCACAGTGCTGTACTAAATAAAATATATCTTGTCTTCATATTTGTATGCTTTAAACTTTTTGTATTTTACCTTCTTACTATACTATTAGAAAGTTACATTGATACCACCCATGAATGTGCGGGGCTGAGGATAACGACCTGTGTCGAGACCTGCGTAGAGGACAGAACCACTACCGCACTCAGGATCACCGTACTTGTTGTAACCAGAGATGGTCAGCAGGTTGCTTACACCTAAGTAAATACGAGCCTTCTGGATAGCAAGCTTCTTAGAGAAGTTCTGAGGCAGTGTGTAACCTACCTGGAGGTTAGAGATACGGAGGAAGTCACCGTTCTTTACCCACATGTCGCTGACACGATAGTTACGGTTAGAGTCGATGATGCTCAGACGAGGCAGTGAACCGTTACCATTGCGGAATGCCTGATCGTAAGCCTCTGCGAGGATGTTAGGAGTACACTGGTCATCAAGCTGACGCATAGAGCTCATCTTCATAGCTGAGTAAGACAGAACGTCCTGTCCGAATACACCGTACATATAGAGGTTGAAGTCCCAGTCCTTATAGGTAGCGCCTACAGTCAGACCGTAGTTCAGAGCGGGGAATCCGTTGCCGAGGATCTGACGGTCCTCCGAGTCAATTCTACCGTCATTGTTGATATCCTTGAACTTCATGTCACCTACTGACAATGGGTGGTCACCATCAACCTTGGTCATTTCATCGTTGGGAACACCTGTCTCCGAACCGCCTAACTTGGCCAGATAAGCCTGCAGGTCAGCCTGATCCTTGATAATGCCGTCGGTAATGTAACCATAGTATGAACCTACAGCCTCACCTTCCTTACAGATAGAGTGGTTGTTCCAGTCACCGTTACCATCGATAGCACCTACCTGAGAACCGTCGTATGCACTTGCACCGTTGTTGCCAGAAGCAGTGTTATAGAGAGGATCACCCATCTTCTTTACCTTATTCTTAATAGTAGAACCAGTCAGACGAGCGTTCAGGCTGAAGTCCTTGTTGAAGTTGTGGTGATAACCAATAGCAAACTCGAATCCCTTGTTCTCAATCTCACCGTAGTTGGTGTAGATCTGAGTGAAACCGGCTGTAGGACGAATCTGCTGATAGAGGAGCAGGTCCTTGGTCTTCTTGATGAAGTAATCCAAAGTGATGTCAAAGTCGTTGAGGAATGCAAAGTCGATACCAATATTGGTCATTTCAGTGGTCTCCCACTTCAGGTTGGTATCAACCAGGTCAGCCTGCCAACCACCCTGACGGTCGCGGTTGCCACCGAAGGCACCAGCAACACCAGGAGATGAAGGATAGAAGATAACAGCGTTGTTACCACCGTTAGAGTTCAAAGCTGCAATAGCCTTACCAGCGACACCACCGGCGTTACCTGTCTGACCCCAACCTACACGGAGCTTCAGGTTGTTAACGAACTTCACGTCGCGGAGGAACGGCTCCTCAGAGATACGCCATGCACCGGCTACTGAGGGGAATGTACCCCAACGGTTACCACCAGAGAAGTTTGAGCTACCATCCTTACGTACTGTACCAGTGATGATATAGCGATCCATCAAGGTGTAAGAAGCACGTGCGAAGTAAGAGATTGTGTGTACGTCTGCATTGTATGCACCATTACCCTGAATGTCATCGGGCTTGTTGGTCAACTTGATATTGCGGTTTTCAAGAGAGTCGAACTCACGGGCACTTGCACTGGTCCACTGTCCCCAAGACTTGCCAACCTCATTACCGAGCATCAGCGTCAGGTTGTGGTTGGTGAAATCCAGGTTGTAGGTCAGATAAGTCTGAAGGCCGAGGCTGTAGCCGTGGCTGTTGTTCAGAGAGAATGCGAAGCTCTGGTCTGATCCAGAAGGAAGCAGAACCTCAGTCCAGTTGCCACCGATCTGGTTCCAACGTGTACGACCACCAGTGTAGTCAGAGCTGTTGTTGCCCCAGTATGTATAGGTACCCTGGCTGCGGATGTCCAGCTTGTGGTGTGCCAGCTCGAAGAATGTGACGTCAACGAAAGCGGTTGTCTGGATACGATCGAAACCGTTGCGTGCGCGCTCACCGTTCTCCATCTGTGTAGCATAGGGGTTAGCTGCGATAGAGGTGTTACCTTCCCATCCGTTAGGAGTCATCAGGTAACCAGCACCGTAAGAACCAGGAGCACCGTCGGGGTTCGTCAGATACGGATGAATAATCTCCTTGCTGGCATCGTTCTGATCGTAGTAGTCCAGTGTAGGAGTCATTGAAGCGAAGTCACGAAGTGAAGACAGGTTCTGGTTGTTACCCATAGAGGCGTTAGAACCATGGCTCTCACTGTGAGTGTAATTGATGTCACCACCAATCTCCAGATACTTGTTGATCTTAGAAGTAATGTTCGCGCGTGTAGTGAAACGCTGATAGTTGGTGTTGATAACCAAACCATTTACATGATTGTAACCGAATGAGATGTTGTATGTGGTCTTATCGTTACCACCGTTTACTGATGCACCGTACTGCTGACGAAGAGCTGCGCGTGTCATCTCCTTCTGCCAGTTAACCTCTCTGAGGCTGCTTGGGTTGGCATTCCAGATCTGGTTGATAAACATGGCACCGTCGTTGCCCTTTGCCTCCTTGATAGCTGATGCATAATCGTTCAGACCTAGTACCTTAAGCTTGTAAGGCAGAGTCTGCAGACCGAAGTCGGCTGTAATAGTAATATTGGTGTGACCCTTCTGGCCGTGCTTGGTGGTGATCATCACAACACCATTGGCACCTGCAGAACCGTAGATAGCGGTTGCAGAGGCGTCCTTCAAGATCTCAATACGCTCAATATCAGAGGGATTTACAAAGTCGGCGTTGTTACCAACCTGTACACCGTCTACTACGTAGAGAGGAGATGCGTCACCGTTGATGGTTCCGACACCACGGATGCGGATGGCTGCCTTTCCGTCAGGAGAACCGTCCTGCTGTGATACCATCACACCGGCTGCAGCGCCCTGCAGAGCCTGACCGATATTCTGTGGAACACGCTTCATCACGGCTTCCTGGTCTACAGTAGCAACTGATCCAGAGATGTCGCTCTTCTTCATAGTACCGTAACCTACAACAACCACGTCATTCAGCATCTGAGCGTCTTCTTTCATAACGACTGTGATGTTGTTCTTTCCAGCTACCTTCACTTTCTGGGTGGTGTAGCCTACATAAGAGATTTCGAGAGTAGCGTTTGAGGCTGTTTCAACAGAGAAATTACCATTGAAGTCGGTAATTGCTCCAATGTTTGAGCCAGCTACCTTTACAGTTGCACCGATGATCGGTTCACCTGCTTCATCATTCACCGTTCCCTTGATGACGCTCTGAGCCAAAGCTCCCAGAGGGAACAAACAGAGCAAGAACAGTGCCATTAACGGCTTTTGCAGTGATTTAAAATTCCACATAATTTAATGAATTAGTTAGATAATTGTTATGATAATGTAGATTTATAATTGTTATTGTTCGCAATTTCGTGTGCAAAGATATTATAAATTTAACTTAAATACTTTATTTATTGTAACGCAGACTTTGTTTATTAGGTATTTGTGTTGCAAATGTTACATCTCGCAAAATCCCTGTTACATTTGCAAAAGTATTTGCCTTAATTACAAATAATATTAATTAAACTATTTATAAGAAAAAGCATCTAATATCATGAATATTTAGTATATTTGCACCGAAAGTTCAACTATTCACTAACAAAAACGTTAAATAACGCCAATGAAAAAATTACTAAGTTTAGTTTTCATGGGTGTGCCGCTCTTGGCAGTGGCACAGAACCCGGTTATTCGCGATCAGTTCGCTGCCGACCCTACTGCTCGCGTATTTAATAATAAGGTGTATGTCTACCCGTCGCACGACATCATGCCTCCTGCTGGACAAAGACAGGACTGGTTCTGTATGGCAGACTACCATGTGTTCTCTTCTGAGAACCTGACTGATTGGACCGACCACGGTATGATCATTTCTCAGGAGACCGTTCCCTGGGGTAATCCTGAGGGCTATTCCATGTGGGCACCCGACTGTGTCTACAAGAACGGGAAGTATTATTTCTATTTCCCCAATGCACCAAGGGGTGGACGTGGTTTCGGCATCGGTGTCGCTACAGCCACTACCCCCGAAGGTCCGTTCAAGTGCGAGGCTGAACCTATCAAGGGCGTCTCTGGCATCGATCCCTGTGTACTCATCGACGACGATGGGCAGGCTTATATCTACTGGAGCGGTATGGGCATCCGTGGTGCTAAGCTGAAGAGTAGTATGCTCGAACTCGACGGCGAACTGCAGGAAGTGCAATTCCCAAAGCGTGAAGGCATGCCTGAGATGCCTCCGATGAAGGTGGGCGGTCAGGTGATGGAAGGGCTGCCCGAAGGCTTTAAGGAGGGTCCCTTCGCCTTCAAACGCGGCGACTGGTATTATCTCTCCTTCCCATGGGTACGTGGCGACACCAGCGACGGCAAGAATCCTACGGAGACCTTGGCCTATGCCATGTCGAAGTCGCCGCTCGGTCCTTGGGACTTTAAGGGCATTATCATGGCAGAGCACGACAATACCTGCTGGACCAATCACCACAGCCTCGTAGAGTACAAGGGACAGTGGTATCTGTTCTATCATCGCAACCACTTCTCTCCACGTGACGACAAACGCCGTTCTGTCTGCATCGAAAAGGTCAGCTTCAATCCCGATGGCACCATCCAGGAAGTTTTCCAGAGCAAGCGTGGCGTAGGTGTCAATCAGGCTACTGAGAAGATCGAGATCGACCGTTATAGTGATGCCAGTGCTGATGTGACCACTCAGCTGATCGACACCGTTAACACGTTCCGCAGCTTCCAGGCCACTCTTCCCGCTAAGGGCAGCTGGCTCCGCTACAATGACATCGACTTCAACTGTCTGACCGACGGTTATCTGGTGATTTCTGCCAAGGCTGCAGAGAACACCTCTTTCTATATTCGTGAGAAGAGCGCCAACGGCAAGATTTTGGCCAAAATCGACATGACCGTGAAGTCCGAGACACCTGCCGGCATGCCAGCCATGTTCCGTCGTGACTTCAGCAACCAGTGGCTGACGATGACGGCCCCATTGGCTTTCACGCCAAAGGGTGTCAGCGACCTGGTCATCACTTGTGAGGGCGATGCTGGTGTCTGTGTCGACTGGATCCAATTTAAGAACCGTCCTAAGTACTTCTCACCTGCTACGGCTCAGCCTGCACAGCCCGATAAAGACGGCTTCATCCGTCGCTGGTTGCTTCTGGAGCCTATCGACAAGCCCAATCCTGGCAATACCGTCTTCACAGACTCTTACCTGCGTGAGCATTTCAACAGGGAATACTTCAAAGGTCAGCAGACCATCCTGCCAAAGGACGGTCAGAAGGTGAAGGCTACCTTCAAGCAGGAACAGGCACCTGCAGGCTTCGGACGCGGCGCTGCGGCTCCTGCTCAGCCTGAGGTGAAGACTGTCACCCAGACGCTGACATGGCATGCGCTCGACAGCGAGAACTACAACGTGAAGCTCTTCCGCTTTGCCGAGAAGTGGGGACAGCAAGTCTATGGTGTCCTCTTCTGGGCTGTAACGATCATCGACTGCAATGAAGACATCGAGAACGTCCGTCTGGCTGTTGGATCCAACTCTGCCTCGATGTGGTGGCTCAACGGCAAGGAGGCACTCCTGCTCTCTGGCGACCGCCGTATGGTGAAGGACGACGGCATGTCGCCCCGTCTGACGCTGAAGAAAGGCCGCAATATCCTGCGTGGTGCCATTATCAACGGCCCTGGCATGAGCGACTTCTGCGTCCGTTTCCTCGACGAGAAAGGTAACCCTGTCACTAACTATTCAATCAAAGCTCAATAATATGAAAAGACTACATACAATTCTGGCGGCATTGGTCCTTGCTACAGCCGCTCAAGCACAAATCGGCGAACCCTATATCCACGACCCCTCGACACTGGCCGAGTGCGATGGTAAGTATTACACTTTCGGCACTGGCGGAGGTGGCCTCATTAGCGACAACGGCTGGAGTTGGCACAGTGGTGCCGACCGCCCTGGTGGCGGTGCTGCCCCCGACGTCCTGAAGATCAGCGACCGTTACCTCTGCATCTATGGTGCCACAGGCGGTGGCCTCGGTGGCGGTCATGCTGGCCGCATCCTGACGATGTGGAACAAGACGCTCGACCCGAAGTCGCCCGACTTCAAGTGGAGTGAGGCTGTCGAGGTCTGCTACTCCGACGGTATGGAGGATCAGGATGCCATCGACCCGGGTCTGCTGCTCGATCCTACGACAGGCCGTCTCTGGGTGAGCTACGGCACGTATTTCGGTACCATCCGTCTCATCGAACTCGATCCCAAGACTGGTTTCCGTATCAAGGGTAATAAGGAGAAGGACATTGCCATCGACTGCGAGGCTTCCGACCTGATGTATCGCGATGGCTGGTATTACCTGCTTGGCACCCACGGCACCTGCTGCGACGGCGTCAACTCCACCTATAACATCGTGGTTGGCCGTTCTAAGAGCGTGGAAGGCCCGTATCTCGACAATGTAGGCCGCGACATGTTCCATGGTGGTGGTAAGATGGTGGTGGCTGCCGGCGACCGTAAGGCCGGTGCCGGTCACTTCGGACATACCATCATCGATGAAGGTGTTGAGGTATGTTCCTTCCACTGGGAGGCCGACTTCGACCTGAGTGGCCGCAGCGTGCTGGCTGTCCGTCCGCTGCTTTGGAAGAATGGCTGGCCTTATGCTGGCGACCAGTTCAAGGGTGGCACCTTCGAGATCGAGAGTGAGCGTCGTGGCTATGCCCTCGAACTGGCTGTCGATTTCGTCCGCATCCAGCAGGAGCGTCAGGGATGGTTCAACCGCGAGCAGATGCAACAGCCTCCCAAGCCCATTGCCAACCAGACATTGGCTGAGGTGATCGGTACATGGCCTGAGGGCGACATTCCTGCCCGCATCGGCGACTATATGTTCCGTCCTCACCAGCGCTGGACCATCACCCCTGTCAACGAGGCTGGTGGCTATCTCAGCAATCCTTACTTCAAGATCACCATCGAAGGTACTGAGCGCGCCCTTGCCGCTACTGCCGACAAGGAGGTGACCACCGTTCCTGCCTATACAGGCGCTGACGAACAACTCTGGCGCATCGAACAGCTCACCGATGGCACCTTCCGCATCATGCCGAAGGCCATCCCCGGACAGAAGGGTGTCAATTGCCGCTACTGCCTCTACTCTGCCGGCGACTCTACGCCTACGCTGGCCGAATATGATTTCAAGAGCGATAATTCCAAGTGGAACTTCCGCAACCAGTAAAACTGTCAAGCCGAGTACTCCGGCTATGAGTAATGTGGGCTATTCGATCCCTGCGCGCTGTGGCGAGCCACGTGGGTCGAGGGGTTCGAGCTACGTGCCTCGCCGTCATCGGGCACCGTCACCCCAAGGGCGTAAAGGGGTCAGGAGATTCTGCGCCCTTTTCGATTGATGTGCGCTTGAGCCTCTCGCTAGGGTCAGGACCCGACGAGAAAGTCGCGAGCGACTTTACGTCGGTGCCAGACCCCAGTGAGAGGCAGCCCCCAGCGAGAGGCGACTTACAGATGGAGGCCGAGGCCCAGCATCAGGTTATTGGGGTAGTGGAAGTCGTAAAGACTGTAGCCGATATGGAGGTAAGCCTGGCGCATGATGGAAATCTTCAGTGCCAGTATCTCATAGAAGCCCTTCAGGTCACCAGAATCCGCATTAACAAGGTTATGTCCCACGCCAAAGTTGATGGTGAAATAAGGCATGACGAACTCGACGCGACCAGAGAGGCCGAGTCCCACCTTACGATACCAAGCCGGTTGGTGGATGTAATCTTCTGAGCCACGCCACTTCTCAGCTTGCAGAGCTTTGTCATCGATCTCGATGTTGGCACTGCCATCATAGGAGGCATCGAGCGAGGCCCCGAGGTTGAGCCAGTGATTCAGGTGATAGAGAGGATTGAAGTGGAAACCGGCGACACCATAAGTGCCTGGCATGGGATAGGAACCGTTGGTGGTCTCGACACCCTTGCGCTTCCAGGCGCCCCAGAGCGTGAGATCCCACAGCCAATGGCGTTCAGAGGGTGGTACGGCAACGGGCTGTTGGCGGGGCAGCTGACGGTTGAAGTACCAAGCGACGCTGGCACGGACTCCCACCACGTTGAGACCTGCATTGGGAATAGAGGTGTTGCCGTTGCTGTAATGGGTGAAGGTGGCGCCAAGGTTGAGGTCGCACTGACGTGAGAGCATCCAACGGAGGTAGATGTCGGCATCGAGATAGGCAGTCAATTTAGAGCCGATGACGCGGTTCTCGGGATGCTCCTTCTCGTCGTAGGCCTTCCAGCCGTAGGTAAGACCCAGGTTCCACTCGTAGTTGAGCGACAGTCTGCTAGAGAGGCTCTTGATGGTGGCTCCCTGGAAGAGATAGGCCGAGACGGGATTGCCCAGTTGGGGGTTGAAATGGTGATAGGAAAGGCCGGCGCCCTGATAGACACCCTTATATATAACAGCCTCCCGAGAACCCTCAGGAGGCAAAAAGGCATACTTCAGGTGCGCCACAAACGAACGGTTCATCATACGAACCTCAGTATTGTTACCTTTCAGGAACGCGTTCGTATGAAGGATGATACCCGGCACGACCTCAGCTTCGAGGCGATGGACACGGGCACTATCGTCAGAGGCAGCTGTGGCAGCGACGGCCCAGGCCATCGCTGTCACAAGCATCTTACTTCTCACCGTCGGGAGCCTGCCCGATCAGATCCATGAATTCATCGAGCTTAGGAGTGATGATAATCTGCGTGCGGCGGTTGCGCTGCTTGCCAAGTTCCGTATCGTTGGTGGCAATGGGGTTATACTCGCCACGACCGCCAGCCGTCAGTCGCTTGGGGTCTACACCGTAGTCGTTCTGCAGGGCTTGAACCACCGACGAAGCGCGCAGCGTGGAGAGGTCCCAATTGTTACGGATATTGGTCTTCTTGATGGGCACATTATCCGTGTTACCCTCAACCAGCACGTCGTAATCCTTGTAGTCCTTGATGATTTTGGCAATCTTCGACAGTGTCTGTGCAGCACGGTTGTTGATCTCATAAGAGCCGCTCTTATAGAGCATGTTGTCAGCCAACGAGATGTAGACGACGCCCTTGAGCACCTGTACGTCGACCTCCTTCAGCTCGTCCTGCGAGAGCGAGCGAGTCAGATTGTTCGTCAGCACCATGTTCAGCGAGTCGCTCTTCGACTTCACCTCCACCAGGTGACGGATGTACTGATTCGACTCATTGATCTGATCGACGAGTTTTTCGATAGAGATATTGTTCTGTGAAGCGTTCGTAAGGCTCTTATCGAGCGACTCCTGCAGTTTGGCATACTTCGCCTCAGCATTCTTAAGCGCCTGCTGGAGGCCACGCTGCTGCTCCTCCAGAGCTGTGATGCGGGCGTTCTTCCCTGCCAGGTCCTCACGGGCATCCTGTAGTTTCTCCGTTAGCGACTTATTCTCCGTCTGGCAGTTAACCAGATCCTTCTTACTGGCACAGCTGGTCATGATCAAACCCAAGGCCATTGCCATCAAAAATACACTCTTTTTCATACTCAATTTTGTTCTAAAAACACTTTAACGATGCAAATTTAAGCAACAAACCGAAAAAACCAAGAAAAAATGGTGGTTATTAGATTTATTTTAATTAAATTTGCAGTCAAAAACCAAATAATGATGAAAAAACTCAAATTATCGCTCATGTTTATTCTGAGTATTTTGACGCTTAGCGCCCATGCTCAGATGCTTTCAAAAGGGGTCACAAAACTGTTGGCAGACAATCGGAACGCCAACATCAGCAACGTGCTGTATGACCTCAGTTTCAACATCCCAGCCGACGTCAACCAGCAGGTGACAGGTAAGAACATCATCACCTTCGAGCTGAAAGAGAAGGCAGATGTAGTGCTCGACTTCCAGGGAGGTTTCGACGGCACCTATTACGTCTATACCGGTAAGAAAGGCAAGCGCCGCCAGGCATTCGCCACCTACAAGGACGAACACATCATCATCCCGGAAAAATACCTTGAGGCAGGAAAGAATAAGATTGAGTTGAGCTTCACCAGCCTCGACAAGGCGCTGAATCGCCAGAAGGACTATATGTACACCCTCTTCGTGCCCGACAAAGCCCGTTCGGTGTTCCCGTGCTTTGACCAGCCCGACCTCAGAGCCCGCTTCCTGACAAAGCTCAACGTGCCCAATGGTTGGAAGACGATGACCAGCGACGGCTGCTGTCCGCTGCCCACTTACCTCTACTCCTTCGTGGCAGGTAACTTCTATGAGAAAACCTCAACCCGCGACGGACGTGAGATGCGCGCCCTCTACCGCGAGACCGATCCCGAGAAGGTGGCACAGCTCGACAAGGTGTTTGACGAGGCTGCCGCCGCCCTGAAATGGCTGGAAGGCTATACAGGAATTGCAAATCCTTTTGCCGACAAGTACGGAATCGTGCTCATCCCCGGTTATCAGTTTGGCGGTATGGAGCACCCAGGCGCCATCCAGCTCAATGCTCGCAGGATTTTCCTTGAGAAGAACGCCACCCAGGAAGAGCTGTTGGCTCGTACTGAGCTCATCGCCCACGAGACCGCTCACCTCTGGTTTGGCGACCTCGTAGCCCCGAAGTGGTTTGAGGACGTATGGGCCAAGGAAGTGTTTGCCAACTTCATGGCATCGAAAATCACCCGTCGCCAATATAATAAGGTGGATCACGCCCTCAACTTCATCAAGACCTATCAGGCCAAGGCTATCGCGACCGACCGTACGGAGGGCACCCACCCCATCGCTCAGGATCTCGACAACCTGAATCACGCCAGTCTGCTCTACGACGACATCGTCTACGACAAGGCACCCGTGATGATGCGTATGCTCGAACGTATGATGGAGCCCCAAGTGTTGCAGCGCGGTCTGCAGAAGTATCTCTCTGAGCATGCCTACGCCAATGCCTCATGGGACGATCTCATCGCCACCCTCGACAAGGAAGCCCCCGCTATCGGCATTCGTCAGTTCAGCGATGTCTGGGTGAAACAGAAGGGTATGCCCAACATCCACACAGCCTATCGAGACGGCAAGGTGACCATCACCCAGACCGATCCCTATGGACGTGGAATCGTATGGCGCCAGAAGTTCAAGGTGCAGCTCATCTATGAACTGGGGCGTAGCCGTGTGCTCGACGTAGAGATGGATCAGCCTCAGAAGACATTCACCGTGGCATTCAAGCCCGACTATATCCTGCCAAACTACGACGGTCAGGGCTATGGCCGCTTCACGCTCGACGATGAGTTCTCGAAGAAGCTGCCCATGCGTCTGCTCACCACCCGCGACGATCTGGCACGCTACGCCCTGTTGCTGACCATCCACGACAACTACCTGATGGGCAGGATCGCCCCCTCACACTTTGGAGAGCTCTATCGTATGATGATGCGTGAGAAGAATCCGCTCATTATGTCGACTGCCGTCGATCACATGCACAAGATCGCCTTCGACATGACCTTGAGCCAGCGCAAGACCCTCGAACTCTGTATGCTCGACCTGCTCGGTGAGAACCGCACAAAGGAGTGCAGCCAGTATATCATCCGTAAGTTGGCCAACAACGCCGTTTCACCAGAGGTACTCGACAAGATCTACACCATCTGGAAACTCCATAACGACCCAGCCTTCAATGAGCACGACTATATGGATATGGCCTATCGCCTCGCGATGACACGCCCCGACCAGCGTCAGGACATCCTCGCTACCCAGCGCGGAAGGCTCTCAAACAATGAGCTCCGTGACGAGTTCGACTTTATCAGTCGGGCCTGTGACCCCTCTGCCGAGGCACGCACCAAGCTGTTCAACGAACTGCTGAAGCCGGAGAACCGTAAGCATGAGCCTTGGACCATCCGCGCCATCAACCTGTTGAGTGCCGACATCTACGAGCCCCAGAACAACAACCTCATCACGCCCAGTCTGAAATCACTGGAATATATCCAGGAGACCAGCGACATCTTCTTCCCCGAGAAGTGGGTCAAGGCATTGCTCAGTCATCACAAGAGCAATGATGCCAAGCAGGAAGTGGAGAAATTCCTCAACGCGAATCCCAACTTCCCCGCTAACCTGAAGAACAAGATTCTCGCCGCTGCCTTCGTTCTGATGAAGCAGGAGCCATACGTAGAGAAAGCCCAACCCAAAGTTGTCAAGAGCAAGAAACGCTAAATAAATTGAATAATCCCCCGTTCATCACTGACCGGGGGATTATTATATCCATTGCTATGTCTGCATGAACGAGAGATTGTTAGCCTGCTCGATGAACATATCGGCCATCAACTCGTTAGAGGAATCATCACCATTAAGGATTTTCAAGATAAACAGAACGCCATCACGGCCAAGTCCCGTCTTCAGGGCATAAACGATGCAGAGGTCCTGTAAGCCCACATATTCTGAGAGGATGTCAATATCGGTAAGAGCCAGCTGAGAGAGAGCCAGCTGATAGGCAGCATCGCTGTATGTCTCAATGAACCGCTGTACATCGCCGAGCGTATCGAAATGGAAATACTCGAGCACAGGCAGGAAAGACATCAGAGAGGCGGGGTAGATCTCAGCCTGATTAGTAGCAGCGATACGCTGATTAAGCGGATCGAACGGCTTCATGGAAAGATAGCTGCGGAAGGAAGCCTCATCGAGCGGTACCTCATCGAGCTTGCCAGAAGCGACCAACGACTGTATGCGGCGGCGATAGTCGGTCAGCGTGGTACGCAGACGACTGAACTCATCATCGACGAGCTCCAGCATACCAGCCAGACGGCTGAACTGACGTCGATACTCCCTGGGGATACGGACATCACCTTTGTAACCCGTATCATGCTCGATGGTAGACCATACATGTTGGAGGGCCGTACGCATTTGGATCTCAAAGCGGAACTCATTGAGCTCGGGCATCTGATAGTCGAAGATGAGACTCTTAGGTATACGACAGATATAGTGGAGGGAGTTGTAGCCGAAGCTGTCGAGCTGGTGGAGCTTACGCTTATCGACCGATTCGTTCCAGTCAACACTGAAGATGTGCTTCACAATAGCAGCCACCTTGTCGACATCGTCGGTATAGAAGGTGATGATACGCAGTCCGAGTATATCGGTGACATCGTCGAGCGTCTTATATTTGGCACCTTTCAACTCCAGCTTTCCACGTAGTGACTTCTCCGTCTTGATACGATGCTCGATGGAGTTGATATATAGGCCGTTCTCCTGAAAGGTCCAACGAAGCTTGTCGTAAACGAGCTTGTCCATACGTTCATAGATATGCTTACGCTGCTTATATTGCTGCATGAGCATCTCTCCATGAGGGTCTAATGAAATTTGGCTTGCCATGACTGATCTTTTCTTGCTGGCTGCAAAGTTAAGGATAATTTTTGTAAGTTCACGCCTTTTTACAAAAAGAATTTTGTAATATGCGGATTTTTGAGTACCTTTGCGCTCAAAATCAGAATAAACAATTAATAAGGTATGATACGATTCTTCCAGACCCCACAAAAAACGGTGATAGCCACAGAGGTTGATCACACACTCAGTGAACAAGAAATCAAGGAATTAAACTGGCTGTACGGCGAGGCATCACTGTTGGATGCAGAGCAACTGAAGGGCTACTACGTCGGTCCGCGCCGCGAGATGGTAACCCCCTGGTCGACCAATGCCGTCGAGATTACTCAGAACATGGGTATCAAGGGCATCAGCCGAATAGAGGAATATTTCCCCGCCAGTAGCAAGGATGCCGAGCACGATGAGATGTTGCAGCGCATGTATCATGGTCTGAACCAGGACATCTTCACCATCAACATCAAGCCCGAGCCTATCAAGTATGTGGACAATCTGGAGGAATATAACGAGCAGGAAGGTCTGGCTCTGAGTCCAGAAGAGATCGAATACCTGCACGGACTGGAGAAACAGAACGGTCGTCCGCTGACTGACTCAGAGATCTTCGGTTTCGCTCAGATCAACTCTGAGCACTGTCGCCATAAGATCTTCGGAGGTACATTCATCATCGACGGCAAGGAGATGGAGAGCTCGCTCTTCGCCATGATTAAGAAGACCACACAGGAGAATCCCAACAAGATTCTCTCGGCATACAAGGACAACGTGGCATTTGCACAGGGTCCAGTGGTGGAGCAGTTTGCCCCGAAGGATCAGAGTACGAGCGACTATTTCCAGGTGAAGGATATCGAGAGTGTGATCTCGCTGAAGGCTGAGACACATAACTTCCCCACAACGGTGGAGCCCTTCAACGGTGCCGCTACAGGTACAGGTGGTGAGATCCGCGACCGTATGGGTGGTGGTGTCGGTTCTTGGCCGATCGCTGGTACTGCTGTTTATATGACAGCCTATCCCCGTCTGCACGACGATGAGGGCGCAGCCCGTGACTGGGAGGACATTCTGCCCGTGCGCCAGTGGCTGTATCAGACACCAGAGCAGATTCTGATTAAGGCTTCGAATGGTGCTTCTGACTTCGGTAACAAGTTTGGCCAGCCACTTATCTGTGGTTCTGTACTCACCTTTGAACATCAGGAGCCCAACGATACCAAGTATGCTTACGACAAGGTTATCATGCTGGCTGGTGGTGTAGGTTACGGCACCAAGCGCGACTGTCTGAAGAAGGAGCCCCAGAAAGGCAACAAGGTGGTCGTAGTTGGTGGTGACAACTACCGCATCGGACTGGGTGGCGGTTCTGTATCATCAGTAGATACTGGTCGCTATAGCAATGGTATCGAGTTGAACGCCGTTCAGCGTGCCAACCCCGAGATGCAGAAGCGTGCCTACAACCTGGTACGTGCCCTCTGTGAGGAGGATGTGAACCCTGTTGTAAGTATCCACGACCACGGTTCTGCCGGTCACCTGAACTGTCTGTCGGAACTCGTTGAGGAGTGCGGTGGTGAGATTGACATGACCAAGCTACCTATTGGCGACAAGACGCTGAGTTCAAAGGAAATCATCGCCAACGAAAGTCAGGAGCGTATGGGCCTGCTCATCGACGAGAAGCACATCGAACATGTACGTAAGATTGCTGAGCGTGAGCGTGCTCCACTGTATGTAGTCGGAGAGACCACTGGCGATGCCCACTTCTCATTCAAGCAGGGTGACGGCGTGAAACCTTTCGACCTCGACGTGGCTCAGATGTTCGGTCACTCGCCCAAGACCATCATGAAAGACAATACGGTAGAGCGTCACTACGAGGACGTGACCTACAGTCAAGATAAGATCAATGAATACCTCAACCGCGTGCTCCAGTTGGAGGCTGTGGCTTGTAAAGACTGGTTGACCAACAAGGTGGACCGTTCGGTAACAGGCAAGATTGCCCGTCAACAGTGTCAGGGTGAGATCCAGTTGCCTCTGAGCGACTGTGGTGTGGTAGCTCTCGACTATCGTGGCGTGAAGGGTATCGCCACCGCCTTAGGACATGCGCCTCAGGCTGGTCTGGCTGATCCTGCTGCTGGTTCCGTGCTGTCAGTTGCTGAAGCACTGACAAATATCGTCTGGGCACCATTGGCAGAAGGCATGGACTCATTGAGTCTCTCAGCCAACTGGATGTGGCCTTGCCGCTCTCAGGAGGGTGAGGATGCCCGTCTGTATGCAGGTGTAAAGGCGCTGAGCGATTTCTGCTGCGACCTGCACATCAACGTGCCGACAGGAAAGGACTCGCTGTCTTTGAGTCAGCAATATCCTAACGGTGAAAAGATTATCTCTCCGGGAACAGTCATCGTCAGTGCCGGTGGAGAGGTTTCAGATATCAAGAAGGTGGTATCACCCGTATTAGTGAACGATAAGAACGCATCACTCTATCATATCGACTTCTCGTTCGACGAGCAGCGCCTTGGAGGTTCAGCCTTTGCCCAGAGCTTAGGCAAAATAGGCGACGATGTGCCAACCGTGAAGAATGCCGAGTACTTTGCCGATGCCTTCATGGCTGTGCAGCAGATGATTGAGAAGGGTTGGATTATGGCAGGTCACGACATCTCCGCCGGTGGTCTGATCACCACACTGCTTGAGATGTGCTTCGCCAACCAGAAGGGGGGTATGCATATCAACCTGCACGACATTTGCAAGGATGGTGATGTAGTGAAGGCTCTCTTCGCTGAGAACCCAGGTGTAGTCATCGAGGTAAGCGATCAGTACAAACAGGAGTTCAAGGACTTCATGGAGGAACAGGGTGTTGGTTTTGCTAAGATCGGTTATCCTGTAGAAAACAGCCGCAGCATTGAGGTGGTTTATCCTAGTAAGACAAGTGAGACTAGCACTGCTAGCTTCGACATCGATACACTCCGTGACACATGGTACAAGACCTCTTACCTGCTCGATCGCAAGCAGAGCTTCAACGGCAAGGCTAAGGAACGTTTTGAGAACTACAAGAAGCAACCTATCGAGATGAAGTTTAATAAGAACTTCACTGGCACCCTCGCTCAGTATGGCATCTCTGCCGACCGACGTGAGAGAACTGGCATCAAGGCAGCCATCATCCGTGAGAAGGGTACCAACGGTGAGCGTGAGATGGCCTACTGCCTCTACCTCGCTGGCTTCGATGTAAAGGACGTGATGATGACCGACCTGATCAGTGGTCGTGAGACACTTGAGGATATCAATATGATTGTGTTCTGTGGTGGATTCTCCAACTCCGACGTACTGGGTTCTGCTAAAGGCTGGGCTGGTGCCTTCCTCTTCAACCCCAAGGCTAAGGAGGCCCTCGATAAGTTCTATGCCCGCGAGGACACGCTGTCATTAGGTATCTGTAACGGTTGTCAGCTGATGGTGGAACTCGGTCTCACTGGTGCCAAAGGTGCCAAGATGCTGCACAACGATAGTCATAAGTTCGAGAGTGAGTTCATCAGCTTGAGTATTCCACAGAACAACTCAGTGATGTTTGGCAGCCTGAGCGGTAACAAACTCGGACTTTGGGTAGCCCACGGTGAGGGTAAGTTCTCACTGCCTGAAGCAGAGAGTAGCTATAACGTAATTGCCAAGTACAACTACGCTGGTTATCCTGCTAATCCTAACGGATCAGACTACAACGTGGCAGGTATCTGTTCTGCCGATGGTCGTCATCTCTGCATGATGCCTCACCTGGAGCGCGCCGTATTCCCCTGGCAGAATGCCTGGTATCCAGCTGATCGCCGTAACGATGAGGTGACACCTTGGATTGAGGCATTCGTCAATGCACGTCAGTGGATTGAGAAGAGAATATAGGATATCATAGGGAGTCCTAGGTTATTCTAAAAAGACTGAGACAAATGAATCTCTACTGGGAATCATTTAAGACCTTCTTTAAGATTGGCATATTCACCCTGGGTGGTGGATATGCCATGATACCATTGATAGAAGAGGAGGTGGTGAACAAGCACAAATGGGTGGACAAGGACGAGATGCTCGACCTGATAGCCATCGCCCAAAGTTGTCCTGGTGTGTTTGCCATCAACATTGCCATCTTCATCGGCTATAAGCTGAAAAAGGTGCGCGGGGCGATTGCCACTACCCTTGGGACAGCCCTCCCCTCCTTCATGATCATTCTGGCCATCGCCATCTTCTTCAAGCAGTTTGAGGACAACAAAGTGGTGGCAGCCATCTTCCGAGGCATCCGTCCTGCCGTCGTGGCACTAATCGCCGTACCTACGTTCCGTCTGGCACAGCGCGCAAAACTGAACTGGTACACCTTCTGGATACCCATCGTCGCTGCCCTCGCCATCTGGAAATACGGTTTCTCACCTATCTACGTCATCATCATAGCCGCTATCGCCGGCTATGCCTATGGCAGAATCGTTCAGGAGAACGACAGTCGTAACCAAAAACAAGTGAAAGAATCATGATATTCCTGTCGCTATTCATCACATTCTTCGAGATCGGACTCTTCGGATTCGGTGGCGGCTACGGCATGCTCTCACTGATACAGCACGAGACGGTAGAGACCCATCACTGGCTGTCCACGTCGGAGTTCACCGATATCGTGGCCATCTCTCAGATGACACCAGGACCTATTGGCATCAACTCAGCTACCTATTGCGGCTATACTGCCATCCACAATGCAGGCTATGGCAGTCTGATGGCCGTACTGGGTAGTGCCACTGCCACCTTCGCCCTCGTCTTGCCTTCACTCATCCTGATGATACTTATCAGCAAGATGTTCATGAAGTATATGAATACCTCACTGGTGCAGTCGGTATTCAAGGGATTACGCCCTGCCGTCGTCGGACTGCTCGCTGCTGCCACCCTGTTGCTTTGCAACAAAGAGAACTTCTCGACCCCGTCAGAGAATCCTTGGCAGTTCTACATCAGTTGTGCCCTTCTTGCCGCCACAGCCTTCGGCACTGGCTACCTGAAGATCAACCCCATCCGCATGATATGCTATGCGGGTATTGCAGGACTTTTATTACTCTACTGATATGAAAAGACTGACTATGACCCTACTGACCCTGTTGACAGCCATTGTCACGATGGCACAGGGATGGCCGCAGAACTACGGCGGCGTGATGTTACAAGGATTCTACTGGGACGGCTATGCCGACTCGAAGTGGACCGTGCTCGAGAAACAGGCCGATGACCTGTCAAAGTACTTCGACCTTATCTGGATTCCCCAGAGCGGTAAGACTTCTGACTACTACCATACGAAACGACAGACGATGGGCTACGACCCCTGCTTCTGGCTTGATCACAACAGTTGCTGGGGTACGGAGGCTGAACTGAAGAAGATGATCAAGACCTTCAAGGACAAGGGTACAGGTATCATCGAGGATGTGGTGATCAACCACAAGAACGGACTGACGACGTGGGTAGACTTCCCCGATGAAACCAACGGTGCCTACAGCATTGCATGGGATAATGAGAAGTTCTCAGGTATCACAAGTGATGACGAATGCAACAAAAACGGCTACAAGACTACTGGCGCCAAAGATACAGGCGACAACTTTGAAGGCTACCGAGACCTTGACCACACCAACGAGACGGTGCAGAAGAACGTGAAAACCTATCTCGAGTTCCTGCTGAAGGAACTGGGCTATGCAGGTTTCCGCTACGACATGGTGAAAGGGTATGATGCCAAGTATACAGGCAAATACAATACAGAGGTCAATCCCACCTATAGCGTCGGTGAATGCTGGGATGGCAACAAAAGTGTAGTGACGAAATGGATCGACGGAACGAAAGTCGATGGCAAGATACAGAGTGCCGCCTTCGACTTCCCCATGAAGTACAATATCAACTCAGCCTTTGGCGGAGGCAACTGGAGTGCCTTAGCCAAGAGTATGCTCAGCAACGACAACGCCTACAAGCGTTACAGCGTGACCTTTGTGGACAATCACGACACCTTCCGCGAGGCGACCAAGCTCAATACGAACATCTGTGCTGCCAATGCCTATATCCTCGTGATGCCAGGTACCCCATGTCTCTTCCTAAAGCACTGGCAGTCGAACAAGGGTACGCTGAAACGTCTCATTGCCTTGAGAAAAGCCGCAGGCATCAACAATGAGAGTGAGATTCTCACGGCAGAAACCATCGGAGGAGGATTCCTGCTCGTCGTACAAGGTTCGAACGGGAAACTACGACTGCATCTGGGACCCGTTGGCAATCTCTCGTTCAACAATCCCGTGGATCTGTGGACACTGGCCATCGAGGGCAAAAACTTCCAGGTATATGCCAGCAAGGATGTAGACCAGACAGCCATGAAAGCCATCACCGAAGCAGACGAGAGTCCAGAGGACAACACACCAGTGGAAGTACCCGCCTTCTGCACCATCAATGAGGGTGAGACCTGCGCCTTCTTCGTGGCACCCAAGAACTGGGGCAGTCAGATCAAATGCTGGCGCTGGGACAAGCAGTACAACTATACCACCAACCAATGGCCAGGTGTGAACTGCGAGAAACTCGGCGAAGACAGCAAGGGCAACTCCGTATGGAAGTGGACCTACAATGCAAGTGATCGCAAGAGTCAGAGCAGCACTAACGAGGGTATCATCTTCAATGACGGTACGAACCAGACCGCCGACCTTGCCTTTATCAATTGCGGCTACTACAATCAGGACGGACTGCAGGCTGTCGTCTCAGCTACAGCCATCAAGGCAGCCAAGACTGAAACCTACAGCGATGTCAAGGTTTACACCCTCGACGGCAGACTACTACGCACCGCCAAGACTGCCAGCGAAGCACTCGACGGACTCGACAAGGGCGTTTACATTATTAATAATAAGAAGGTCATTATCAGATAATAAGTGATCCCCGCCAGTTGGCGGGGATCATTTATTTCACAAAAGAACGGACGACGAACCAGCAGTGTAGCAGGAACGTCTGAAGTCGACCATAATGACGCTCCATCACCCGATAACGCTCCCAAAGCGACTCACGGTGGTGGAGCGTTGTCTGTCCTTCTTCGGTATAGTTGGCCACCACCATCTTCAGATACTGTAGGGGGATATTCTCCTTGGCAGCCGCTTTCATCACACGGATGCACCAATCGACATCTGCAGAATAGCGATAATGCGTATCGTAAGGTGTGGCAATAGCAAAATCGGTACGCGCATAGAAAGCCTGATGGCACACCACCATACCCTGACGGAACGATTTCCACGACAGATCCTCGGGTGGAGCAAGACGGCGGTGATGCAGGAAGTGCCCTTCGCCGTCAACGATATCAGTATCACCATAGAGTACGGCAGGCAACTGCGCATCGTCGACAGCTGCGACGATGCGACTGACCGTATCCGAAGCAGGCAGGAAATCGCCTGCATTCAAGAAACACACATAATCGCCATCCAGACTGCGCAGCCCCTTATTCATGGCATCATAGATGCCCTCATCGGGTTCAGACATCACCTGCACACGATGGCCATTCTGTGCAGCATTCGAACGGTCGATATAGGTTTCGACCATCCGCAGTGTGTCATCCGTAGAAGCCCCGTCGATAATCAGATGCACAATCTCAGGATAATCCTGCCGCAGCACACTGTCGAGCGTTCGCTGCAACACGCTGGCTGCATTATACGTCACCGTCACATAGGTAATCCTGATCATAGCTTATAATGTTTGAAGGCCATCGCCTGTTGATACACTTCGAGATACTTCATCGCCACACTCTGCTGCGAGTAATTACGCACGACCTTCTCAACAGCCTGGCGACTCAGTGCCTCTGCATCAGCCTCAGTCAGAATCCAACGGATGCCTCGTGCCAGATCCTCCGCATCACGATAAGTAGCCACATAGCCGTTACGCTGATGGTCGATCTCCTCAGGGATACCACCCACCTTGAATCCCACGCAAGGCACGCCGCAGGCCATCGCCTCCATGATGGTATTGGGCAGATTCTCCGAGAGCGAAGGCAGTACGAAGACATCCACGGCCTGATATACATCGACAATCCGCTTCTCATCATTGACATAGCCCAAGGGATAAGCCTCAAGCGGCAACTGCGACGTCAGTTCTTCAGCATGACCACCCAGAATCACAACAGCAGGTTTGATATCTGTCAACAGCCTACATGCATCTATGAGATACTGCATACCCTTGTTAACCATAGTCACGCGTTGCGAAGCAAAGAGTATCAGTTGTTTGTCGAGAGGCAGCCCCAAGCGCTTCCTCGCTTCCGCCTTTACACCTCTTTTATATATATGCGTATCTATCGGGTTGGGAATACTGGTAATCTTCTGTCCCTCCAGCAGCGCACTTTTCTTCGCCTCCGACTCCAGCCATCGGCTACAGGCAACGAAATAGATGTTCTCACCTTCCAACATCCGTTGCTTCTTTTGCCAGACAGATGCAGCGAGATCGTGTGCAGAGCCCTTACCAGGCAGTAGCTTGCAATTCCGGCATTGTGAGGTAAACTGACGACAATCCAACGCCACATGACAAATCGCTGTGGCAGGCCAGATGTCATGCATGGTCCACACCACCGGCTTGCCGCTGCGCAGGATCTTCCTGATACCACTCAGCGAGAGCATACCCTGATTAATCCAGTGGAGATGGATGATGTCTGCCTCCTGAAACTCTCGCAGACGGGTGATGTCAGACCCAGCATTGGCGATATCGACTTCGAAAAGACGCTTACGTGAATGCAACTTCAGAAAGATGCAGAGCCGCTCCCAGAGAAAGTTCCAGCGCAGACGAGGCGACGGTGGAAGCTCAGACACCGTCAGCGCATCAGTATCCTTATCGCGCACCAGCATCTTTGCCTTAACACCATAATTGTTCAATGCTTTCATCAAACGGTTAGCAGCCACAGCAGCTCCACCCGTCCGTTCGCTCGTATTCACTATCAGTATTTTCATGTCATCATTCCGATTGATATTGCAAAGGTACGAATAAGTGCGTAAAATACCAAAGAAAATGGTACTTTAAAGCAGTTTTTTATGTGTTTGCGCACACAATCAATTGATTTAGGTCAAGAATAAGGGGATTTTATACACTTATTACCCATGAAATCTTGCGAGAACGGAAATTTCGTCGTACCTTTGCATCGTCAAAAGGTTAATAGATTGTTTTAGGTTAGTAGTAATATTTATAGTTTTAGGTTTTTAGTTATTGGTAAAAGAAAGTTTTCAACTGTAGGATAACAGGTGGTCGCTGTGAAGCTCCCATTTAAACTTTCAA
>ODAI011038383.1_pt1 | contig 65115 bp, 71 predicted proteins | sample 1539321 | NCBI WGS metagenome assembly ODAI01 (sample SAMN02144231, study PRJEB22623) | gut metagenome | biome: sheep rumen | host: Ovis aries | place: New Zealand
ACAGATCCATGTCGTCAAGACGCTTAAAGGCAGTCTCTTCGCCATCATTGTCGCAGACGATGATACTATCCGGAGAGAACTGATTGACGATATCAATGGACTGGGTCGAATCAGCACTCTCAAAATAATATTGCTGTATATAACCTGTTTCCATTTTCACTGATACTGATTCACGTGCTTATACTTCTCCCCTAACTCCAGCAACTGCTTGAACATCTCCACACGCTCCGGCCTCAGCTCCCCTGCATTCATCAGCTTCTTGTTGTGCTTCCACCAGGAGCGCATGTTGCGCTCCTCCGGGATGAACTTGGAGGGTTTGCGATGGTTGGTTTCCAGAAAGTCGATGGCTTCTTGCCATTTGGCCAGCCAGAGTTCGTCTTGGGTCATAAATAAACTCACACTAAATATGACATAACTCTTCAAGGGCTATGCGAAGACCTGTTTTAATATCGTCCACATCACTTTTTTGAGCGTTGAAGTGACGATTATGCGCGGAGGCATCTCCCTTCGACTTAATATCCTGCAGCGCTTTTGCTGTATTTCGACTTATTTTCCAAAGATTCCGCTCCTCCTTTAATTTATCCATAAGCGACTCGCAGTACATATAATTTCCGCTGGAAGTCATAATCCTGGTCTGGACACCATGGTGCTCAAACACCTCGATAATCAGGGTTTCGATAAGCTTCCTTATCATCACAAGACAAGCATTGTAAACGCCTGAGTCATAGCAAATGACAACTTCTTCGGCCGTATTTAAGATATATGGCCGGGAATCGGCAAAAATGCTTAATGGGAAAAGGGCCGACGAAGGAGCCTTCTTGGGTTTATCGCCTATTTGCAATGCAATCTTTTCGCATTCAGTTCTTGGGAGAACATATCCGCCCTCCTTTTTCTTGATGAACCGTTTTACCTTCTTCTGCGCTGACAAATAGGCCGATACATTTGAGTACGCGAGCAATTGAAGTTCATCGAAACAGCGGGAAATATCGCCTGCCGTAAATGACGCCTTCCCCTCTATTTGGCAAAGATAGTATGCGAAAAACGGAATCTGCTCCGACGGTTTCTTGTCCAGAAAACCATCAATCCTCTCTATGTATTCCTCGAGTGTCATTTAGTGCGCATTTCGTGTTCGACTACATTAATGCCTTTTGATGTAAGATCCAGATTGGAAATATTGAGGAGCCACTGGTTTTTAGATATTGTATCGGCCAGCGTATGATACAAATCCTTTGGAAGCTTGACGCCCATCGAGCGATAGCAGGTGTAAACGTGATCTTTATTGATACCGTCCAACTTAAGAATATGCTTAAGGTAATAAACAAAAAGAAGGTTAAGTTGAGGAGCCGTATCCCGATGGTTATGCCTGGCCATAAAAGCCTCCAGAGACTCTTTACCAGCAGGAGAAAAGTTCAGATTCTCAACAAAAACAGGCAGCGAAGAAGGCTTCGACTTTGACTTTTTTACCGATGTTGGTGTGACAGTAGCACCAGGGGACCAAGTTTCTCGCTTATTCTCATCAAAAACTTCGCTCAGATAAGCTTTTGCCCGCTCCTCACCTTCAAGCGACAACTCGATAACATCCCCGCTTTTGGTAAACAGTGTGTCGTTATTATATATCCAAAAACGGAACGTATTTGAAAAAAGCTTTGCACCTTTCATGAAAGAGTATAATTTGTCGCGAGTAATATCGCCAAGATTATTAACTTGGCAATAATACAGATACAGAAGGCACACACGAGCCAGATTATCAGTCTTATTCCTAGCCTTAAGGTTCTTTATGGAGAGAACAATAGAATCCCCTTTACGCTTAAAAATCGCGTTGATTCCAGAATTCGAATTACTCGATTCGAGATCTATTTCACTGCCGCCCTCATCGGATGGAGACTTCTCACGAGCAAGAACAGAACGAATACCTTTTCCCTCCTTAGACGGAACGATATTAACAAATCGAGCAAAAATAGCCGCCACATTTCCAGCCGCATCATCAGAAAAAGTAGCCTCAAAGCTCTTTCCGTCCTTGTTTTCCAGGTACTTGATCCTATTAATCCCATTTTCCTTGGAAGTTGTACTTTTCCCACAAGCCGGACAGAATTGAGCATCTTCCGGAAGGGCCGCGCCACAGTATTTACAAGACTTATCCATACCAATACAAATTCGAGTTGCTGCAAATATAGCAACAACTCGAATAATACGCAAATATTTATACGAAAAAGGCAACCCGATTAATACTTACTATCCAGGTTTTTAGTAACCGGGGAACAATCGTAACCAATAATCCGCCATATATACGCTATTCAAGGAAGAAAACGCGCAGTCTAGATATTAATAGGAGCATTTACCAGCATCGGCATTGCCCTTCATGGAATGTTATTGAGCGGTAGTCTTCACAAATAATTCAGGACGAAGACGCTCCGGATCTGCTCTTAATGTAAAAAGGACTTCTTCACCTTGCCAGTTTATAGAGGCGCCGGTATCGCCAGCGATGATTCTTTTGCGAGCGGCTTCATAGTCTTTTTGAGAGGGCCAGCCGAAGTATTCACAGACCGTATCCACCATGATACCAGCTTCGTCAAAAAAGATGAAACGGGAATAGTTGTCAAATGCCAGTTTAAACTCCAACAGCATTACTCCATCCTCATCCCGTTCATAAAGGATGCAGTGCGAAAAGATTCCAAGAAAACGTCTGGTGAACTTAAATATAGTCACCCCTTCTTCACGCCTTTCGACATTGCTTTCATTCAACTGTTCTCGCAAGAAAGAGATAAAATCATCCTCTCTGTTATCTATCAACACAGAAATGTCTTCCTTAGGTGAAATGACTTTTGTTGAAACACCAAACTCATGATAGAGAGCCCGAGCTTTACTTGCCAAGTGCGAATCTTGAGTAATTAGGTAATCACAAAACGCAGCAAAGTACGCATGCTGGGCATCTGTATTCACACTATTCATTGCATTTGTGGCTTTCGGCAGTTTGTCGGACTTATAGCCAACAAGATCCAACATATTATAAGCGGCAATAAAATGCTTAAAAGCATCCACATTACTCTTGTTCCCCAACCCCATCAAAACGAAATCTTCGAATGACTTGTCAATTCCCAATTCCTTCATCCGGGCAGAGATGTTGGGAATAACTTCGTTTGCCTTCCAATTACCCGCGTTCGGATTCAAGGAAAAGCCACTTGTTCGTATTGATGAGCGATAAGACTTATAAAAATCCTTATCGGCAAGCATCTTATTGACGAAAGCCATCCCGGAATCAACGACATCTCCTAAAGTCGGCATTTCAGGCAAATCCGGCAGCATCATCTCGAATAGTTTTTGCTCACGAGCCTCCGGCGGAATTGGAAAAGGCACGTTAAGAAATGCTTTCAGTAATCCCCCAACAAGAGCATTATCATTATTGATAGAGGACACAAGATCCGAAAAATTGGGGACAATATCCAGATTCTGTCCCTTGTGATTCTGGTAGTATTCTGACGGCGTGGCCAAATACGGGCATGCAGTTCCACTCTTCTGGTCATAACAGAGCAGATGATTATTGGCCAATGCCTCAAGCGTCTTTATATCTTGAAGCAACCTCTCGTCTCCTTCGCTTCGCAGCGCATCTTCGAAATGAGCGGTAGAATAAACGAAAAAAAGTTCCTTCTTGTTGGACAGAAAGAACTCCATAATGCCGGCATACTCCGGTTTCTTCAAATTACTGATTACTCCCCAATCAATATAAATCCGCTTCATCTTTAATAGCACCTAAAAACGCACATCGATTTCCAAGCAAACTCATCATAGAACACCTCCATAATCCGTCCGGGAGAAAGCGCAATCGTCTATAACGCATATTTATGCCCTGAAAAATGTAGCATGTAGTTGGCTTCTTCATTTCCGATTAGGGTCTTGTTTGCTTTATTAGTTGTTCCTGCAGTTCCAATTAGAGAAGGTGACGCGGTTTTTGATGGGGAATGACTATCGCCTTATGTTTCCCTCTCATTTTCCTATACTGTTATGTCAAGATTCGCCATTTCATATAGTATCGAAAGCATCGCGTTCCTATTTCTTGATAGAGGCTCTGTAATCATTTCATTAAACTTTGGTTCGTACTGAAGGTTTATCCCCTCATCAAAGATCACCTCTGTTATCCCATCAATCAAATCGTCAGCCGTCCCCTTTAGGCATACATAAAGTTCGTGATCAACCACATTAAAAGGCATAATAAAATCTTGTCGGAATCTTTTTAGCATCGACATATTGGTTTCATTAACAGCTACTTTCGTTTGCTGATCATTCTTCACGAGAAGTTTCCGGCATTCTTTTGATACCGCGTCATAGAAAGAATATAGGAGAGGAAGCCTATTATTAAGGATAAGGGATTGTACTAGCTCAAATTTCCGCTGTTTATTTGCACTCTCAGATGTGTCCTTTCTGCCCTGTTTGAAGATAAAAATGGTCAAAAAAATATTTGCAAGAGCGATGACCGCCATAGCTATAGCAAGAATAGAATCCATACAACTGGAACCATTCAAGTTAGCAGACGGGCACTCAACAAGGTCATTGACGACCGATAACAAGTCTAACATAAGCCTATCCAATTGCTGTAGTGTCATTCAAAATCCGATCTATTGCTTCCATAAATTCATTCTGAAAATCATACTCTCCAAGTGGTTTTAGGGAGAATTTTTTCAAAAAAGCATCCTTTTGTAGTTTTAATACCACATTCAAGAATAACTCCTCAAAGAAAGATGGGTTTATTGAATAGATGTCTGCGGGAATCTCTATGATAACTTTATCATTTTGTGATTCAAGTTCGTCAATACGAGATGCCTTACGCACCATCTCTCCACGGTCTCGCCCAGTAAAAACCTTTGATTTAATCTTTCGGATCTTGTCTACAGCGCGGAACTGCTCTAGATTGATAGTTGCTATTTTAATATCTGCCATTTATTTATGTATTAAGTTCTTCTACATCATCATCATTCAACAAGATGTTTGCCGTAATGATTGTCCCAGGGAAAAAATGCTTTGAACGCCGTACGTAATTCTTATCAGGCATATCTTCAATATTCCCGGACTTATTAAAGGTCATCATATTAAATCTCTTCTGCCCTTCCTTTTTTTCGGTAATACCATACTTGCCGTCAAAGATAATCTCAGTATTACCTGACAAAATGACCATCTTTGACACGTTATCCGAATCTGGTGTCCCTTTAATATTGAAGAAGCTACGTATAAACTGTATGGTACCACTACCCCTTCTTTTACCAGGCACCGAAGTTACCCCCTGCTGCAAGGCATAAAGAGTCCATAGTGACTCCTCTTCAAACTCGTTTTCTTTAAAAAAATTGTGTCTTGTATATTGCTGAGATAGTGCTCTCATTTTTTCAATTATCGCAGGAGGGCACTCCTCATTTTTACTAAACTTCTCGTAGATAGTGGCACCAAAATTCAGAATAACAAAGCGAAATAGGCCAAAATGCTTACCTTCTAAATTCTGCTCTCGGAAGAAAGCCATAGAGAATCTATGTCGTAAAGTTGAGTGCTCCTCTGCATTAATTAGGATCTCTCCCACAACAGTACTTAAATCGTTCTTCTTGTCTGGGGTCAATGCCTTCTTCATCTTTCCCAAGCAGGCGATAACGTGATCCACAATCTCCGTAGTATCTATCTCTTTTTGAATGATTATGCTTTCTCTATCATGCTTGGTTAATGCGTTATGAGAACGCATAGGTAGTTCTAGTACATCTTCAAAATCTTTCTTTCTAATGCCCAGGTTTGCGGGAGACCCTACAGAGAACATTAGTTTTTGCAAGTCTTTATCAACTATATTCCGTCCACCGAAGCCGCCCGGGAATGACTCGATTGCCATAAGACGCGGTTTGTTTGCGCATATATGCAAAAACTTCCGATACTCTGACAAGATTACATCCATCAATGCCTGGGTCTCTATACCGATACTATGACATCCAGAATAATCAAACATGACACGAGGATGCCCCTGTTCTACGAAAAAAGCTTTTACTATTCTGCGCAGAGCATCTATCGTTGCATCCGGATTATCACATAAGGAAAAGGGATTCGGGATGTACACAATCCCATCTTCAGACCTGACAGAAGAATCCGATTTAAGAGTTTTCAGATTAAACGGACTACTCTTGGCAAACAACAGATAGTGAAGATTATGGGGGACAAACTGATCAATCAACTCATGGCGTGTGAGCGGTTTTATCCTTTGCTTGTTCACAAAAGTCCTTTTGTGAACGACTTTCGCCTTCACAGATGGAACAGAAGGATTCGGCGTCACTGGCGCTTTATTTATGCACTTTGCCCGACGCCGTCTCTTCTTCTTACAATTCTTACCTCCTACAATAGTATGTTTATAGTCATCACTCATTGTTTATTCACATATTGCGTCTCTCGCACAACTATGCTCTGTACTCCGCCCGTGAAAAAAAACAAAACGGTCCACATAGAATCAGGCCTTCATTAAAAACCGATTAATACACCAAGAGCAAAGATAGTTATTAATTCGCTCAATCGGTATCTTAAACAAAAGAAATTCAACTATGCATACTGATGCATGTGCTTGTACTTCTTCCCTAACTCCAGCAACTGCTTGAACATCTCCCCCCTCTCCGGCTTCAACTCCCCGGCATTCATCAGCTTCTTGTTGTGCTTCCACCAAGAGCGCATGTTGCGTTCCTCTGCGATAAACTTGGAGGGTTTGCGGTGGTTGGTTTCCAGGAAGTCGATGGCTTCTTGCCATTTGGCCAGCCAGAGTTCGGATTGGGTCATAGTTTATGTGGTGATGTTAGGCTTTGAGTTCTCTCTTTTGAAGCCATTGTACTCCAGAAGATGTCATGACAAGGACATCTATGGGGAATCCGACTGTCTGTTTTCGGTTTTGAAGGGTCATCACACGGATTGTTGTCTCTATTCCCAGCACAGCATAATCAACGGCTGATTGCAGGGTATAGGCTTGATATGGAAAAACATAATTTAGGATACCGACACTCTGCCCATTATCATTTTTGAAGGCGGTATATGGTGTAAATAACCTGTCCATTATATCAGTCTCCCCTATCCATCTTGCTGTCGGGAATTTAGAACGATAATCTTCTATGGTCCTTTGTTCGGTAATAATCTCGTAAAGATGCGGAGCCGAAACGCCTTTTACTGTCGCATATCCGGCTATGAAAATACGCATTGCACCCACCTCACTCTCCTGGAAAAGTTGATTACCAAATACTTTAGCAAACTGATGAACATCTAGTTTAGGATTACTCTGTATAAAACCATCAAGATATTGATTAATCCCTTGATCTTTTACGTTCGCATCTCCTTGAACGCCTATAGCAACATTATTGTCTGTAAGGATGATTTTGTCCACTAAGGCCGTAAAATCGGCATCTTGAACTATTAAATGCCCATCAGGTCCGGGCTTTTGAACTTGATGTGTTCTTTTGCTATCGGCGGCAAGGACGATGCCTTCCGGACAGATTACAGCTACTATCAGGGTCATATTATTAGAGTTTGGTGTGAAGATTTATGCAAAACTTTGACTAACAATTCCAAATTAGTCTTTTACAAAACCAGATGAGCAGATGTCTAAACATCTCGACCTTTTCCAACTTCAGTTCACTGGCAACGAAAGTGTGACAAACAATTCAGGCCAATGGCGTTCCGGATCGGCGCGGAGAGTCAGGAGAATGCCTTCCCCCTGCCAATTAATTGAGGCTCCGGTATCTCCAACGACAATTCGCTCCCTTGCTTTTTCGTAGTCGGCCAAGAGTGGGCGTCCAAGATAGTCGGTCACCGCATCTACCATGATGGCTGCCTCGTCATAAAAGATGAAGTAAGAATAATTGTCGAATGCCAACTTGAATTCCAAAACAAGGGCGTCATCTTCATCGTAGCGAATACAGTGGGTAAAGATTCCCAGATAGCGTTTGGTAAACTTGTACACAACAGACCTTTCTTCGCGCCTTTCGATGTTTTCCTCTATGAGCTGTTCCCTAATAAAAGTGACAAGATCGTCATTTCTCTCTTCATCCAACGCTTTGATAGCATTCTGAGGGGTGAGTGTCCTGGTTGAAATCCCGAATTCCTCATACAAAGCCAATGCTTTACTCGTAAGATGCGTATCTTGAGTAATAAAGTAGTCACAAAACGTCGCGTAATATGCATGTTTGGCATCGGTACTCACACTATTCATGGCATTGGATGATTTAGGAAGCTTATCTGACTTATAGCCGATCATGTCCAAAATGCTATAAGCAGCTATGAAAAACTTATAATCATCCACGTTCTTCTTGTCCCCGAGCCCCATTAAGACATAATCCTCAAAAGACTTGTCAATACCAAGGGATCTCATCCGAGCAGTGATATTCGGAACCACCTCGTTTGCTTCCCAATTCCCAGCATTTGAATCCACCTTAAAGCCGCTTGCTCGTACAGCCGCACGATAGGATTTATAATACTCTTTATCACCCAACATCTTGTTTACGTACAATGTGGCCGAATGAATCACATCGCTTAGAGTTGGCGAAGCCGGCAAATCCGGGAGCATCATGTTGACAATCTCATTTGAACGAGCCGAATCTGGAATCGGGAACGGGATATTCAAGAAAGATTTGAGGAGTCCTCCAACAGCCGGAGTATCTTGACTTATCGATGGTAGCATTTCCGTTATGTCAGGGACTTCGTCCAAGTTCCGGTCCTTATTGTCGTGATAATACTCTGTAGGGGTTGCAAGAAATGGCTGAGCAGTCTTCTTATTATATGCAATAAGATGATTATCGACTAAAGACTCCAATGTCTGTATATCTTGAAGCAACCTATCATCCCTTTTGCTGCGTATCGCATCTTCAAAGTGTGCCGGTGAGTACACAAAGAAAAGGTCTCCTTTATGAGAAAGGAGGAACTCCCTAACCTCAGTAAACTCCGGTCTCTTTAGGTTACTGATAACTCCCCAGTCAAGATACACTCGTTTCATCTATCTTATATTGAGCGAACACTTCTACATAATATGATTCATGAGATTGAATCGTCTTCCAGAATCTAACGAGAAGTTCATCGAACCCTTGCAGCTGTCCGAACTGGACAGATTTATATAATGTTCGCATTTTTCTGAAAAAGTGCAACAGACTGTCTTCTTGTATGCCAGCCAGGATTGAAAGGCATTCACTGTCAAGATAAGAAGAATACTTCATTAAGAGTTCCCAATACTTATCTATATCAGCAACTTGGTTTATGCCGTATTCAATCCAGTTTGCATTTCTATTGAGCCCGGCAAGATGTATGGGTGCATCCTGTTTACTTGCATCCCTAGCTGCAGCGCCATTCCGGACAGCTTCCTCAGTCAGTTCAGTATAACTCTTCTGACCGACATAGTTTGTCAACAAAGCTTTTTCTACGATAACAATCCGATTAAACCAAAACGCTAAACTCGGATATATATTTGTTTTTTGCCGGGTTTCTGGCAAGTGGACCTGAATAAAATAAAAGATGAAAGACGCAAGAAATGAAACAGCAAGAGTAACTAACAAGTCGCCGATCTTCACAAAAACAGGGAATGGCGCCGGAATGTTGCGAAGGAATAATTCCATAACCAGCAGAAAGACTATATCTGCCAGCAACATAACAACCAAATCCTTGCGAATACTCTTAACGTATGTCTTCCACCATCTATTCAGTTTGGTCATAATAATCTTCTTGTTCAATTTCCTTTGCCAGGAGTTTATATTTAGTGCGGATGTCTTCCCGCTGATAAAACTCCAGCAAATCCGCTTTGCTCAGGAAGCCATCTTGCAAGTATTTGGCAAGATACTGCTGGTCAAACTCAATAGATAGCAGACTCTTCTCTATATTCTTAAGAATCTGCTGATTGTTCTTGATGTTGGAGCGGACTAGCCCTTCAATGCTCTGGACATCCCGGATGTCCTTCAGAAGACGCGCAATCAACATATTGACAAACTCAACATCAACAGTCTTACCGTCCTTGCGCAACGCCAGCCCGCGGGCCAGCATATAAGCAACCGCCAAATTATGGTAGTCTCCAGCTTCATAATCAATGATACAAATAAAGCCGATACCATCCACATAAGAGACGCCATCAACAGCCCGCTGAATAGAAGCATCAGCCAGCGTTTTGTCAAAAACAATGATACTGGCATTGGCTTCACGGTTCACTGAGGCTTCCAGCAACTGGCTCCAGGCCGTATCATAGCGATTTGAAGCCACGTCTACGGAATCCACATCGCCTAACTTGATACTCTTGTCGAACTTACACTCGATAGCCAGTTTGCGTCCGCTACTTTCCCCGCCGACAAACGCCAGAATATCCCCCGTCTTGTTATTCTTAAGCGTCCCTTTGGATGTCCCGGACAAAGACACGACGTCGTTTAGCCCATGCGAGGAGATATACTCTTCCAAGAACTGGAGAATATCATTCTCAGCAGCAAGGCCTTTAATGGCCGTCTTGTGGAACACCTCCTGCTTCATGTTAAACAGAAGCTTCAGATTTTCCAGTTGCACGCCAAGATCATCTGTTGTCTTCGATAGAAAAGCCGAAAACCGGTCTTCCATCTGCGCCAATACACCAATACGGATAGCCCGCATCAACGCAGCCTCCCGCTCCGATTCCGGAAGCGAGTCAAAATAGCGGAAAACCAGTTCGTCAGAGATTTCGAAACTGTCTATCTGGACGCGTGATAGTTTGTGATCAATACGCATATTTAAACCCTTTCAAACCGGTATCCCCCTTTCTTGATGTACTCGTTGAGGTACTTTCCGTGCGACTCCGCGGACATAATGCCCTCATAAAGAACTTCTGGCACATCGTAATACTGGTAGATGGAGCCGTTGAGAAACTCCACCTCAAGAATCATCTGCATAGGGTCATAGCCAATAGATGCAATGTTGGATGATGATACGTATGTTCTGTCCATAATCTAATCTGTTATTGTTATTTTCTGTGTTCTCCAGGTCTTTGTAATATCGGAATAATCCCGTTCTTGTATATCTAGTGCTTTGTTCCAGCCTTCTTTGGGATCCCCATCCTTAGCCACCTTGGGATCCTGGCTGTCGGGGCGGAAAGCCTCCGGCGGGAAGAAAATGTTAGCCCGCATGGGCATCCGGACCGCTTCACCGACAATGATGGACTCTCCGGTCTTCAAGATAGGGAGCATATTGACCAAGCCAGAGAGGTTGTCGGACACCGTACTAGCGACTATTCCCCTGTCATTGGAGTTGGTCAGGCGCATGGATATGGTGGTACCGCACTGCGAGAGGATGGTCGGGTCTATTTCCGAAGGGCGCTGGCTGACAATCATCGCCCCCATTCCATACTTGCGGCCTTCCTTGACCAGACGGCGCACAATGGACGAAGCGCGGTTGTTATTATCCGTGCCCAGATAATTGTGAGCCTCCTCCATCACAATCAATAACGGCCTCTGCCGTGCACCTTGAGACAGATTCCGGGCCCAAAACAGCGAATCGTATATTAATCGCAGCATAATTCCGACGATATCAATCAATATGCCAGAAGGAATGCCGGACACGTCAAAAACGGACAACTGTTTATCACCAAACCACTCTTTTAACAATGAATCCAAATCTCTGCCGACCTTACCTTTTTCATCTGGCATGTAACCTGCCGGATTAAAAATAAAATCATAACGAGGGTCTGACATCCTCGCATATAAAGAAAGCAACGGACGTCTAAGATTAAGCGTTACTTTGCCTCCAATTATTTTTGTTCCGTCATTTACCTTATAAATAGGGAGTTCAAACGGTTCAATCCCCCCAGCCTGCACCTTACCATCAAGCTCAACGAAAGCCTCTGTAGTATTCTCTATATTGAAGTCTTCATCAATTTCGCAAAGCTTTTGCCCGGCATTCTTTTCAGTATGGGTTCCAAATACAGTCCTATACAGATATAGGAAAAGCCTTTTCAGGCTGAAGGGAACTGGTGTATCAGGAGTTATCAAGTCTTTGCTGAGATAGGCGAATGCATCCGCGTTCTCTTTTATTGTCAGTTTCTTGAGACGAAGCACAAAGTCAGCTATCTGCGAGCGATCACTGTCGCTAACAACACCAAACGTGAAGTCAACGAACTCATCGAAACTCATTGCCCAATAAGGTACGGACAGTTTCAGTTCATGGGGGTCCTGTGGAATAGTCCTGAACACATTAGCCTTGTCCTTGAAGGTTTTTCCGTATTCACCGTGAATATCGATAAGAACGATACGGGATGAAGGGAACTGCTCCGGAGAAATCAGCGTGTTGATTAGGCCTGCCACAGTTGTGGACTTTCCGGTTCCCGTTGAACCCACGACAGAACAATGCCGACTTATCAGCTTATTGATATCTACCAGTGCGGGGATATTGTCCGCCCCCGAAATGGTCCCGACCGGAACGAATTCTGCTCCCTGCACCTGTCCATAGATGCTAATGAGGTCATCTTCCGTGACGATATATACCTCGTCATCTATCATGGGATATTGAGAGATTCCCCGCTCAAAAGGTTGTCCTTGGGCTCCCTCGCCGACGAGTTGAACCGTCATCCAACGATATCCCACACCTACCTCGTCTCGAAGACTCTCGGGTATGGCATCTGCCCCTATCTGAACGACCGTACCATATAGGTTCAAATAACCCTGAGGTATTTTGACAAAGCCCCCAACCTGTCCAATCTTATACCCGCTTCCATTGATATATGTAATGGACGAGTTCAGCGTTGGATATAGTTGTACAGACACATTTGTCCCGGAGATGCTCCGCACCACACCGATGACGGCCGGATTACTTCTTGTCTGATGCATCGGGATGATCTCCTATCAGTTGATGAAGGAAAGAAGTGAATTCAGAGAAATCGCCTAAAGCAACACGCTTGTCAACGAGGTTAAAGTTAAATCCGGCGAAATCTTTATTGTCCTCATCATACTCACTCCACTCATATTCCTGGGCGCCGATAACGGCAATATCATCGTGCCAGACACTCAAGTTTGGACGCTCCTTCGCCCTTCGCAACGCCTCGGGAGCACTCTCCTTTCCATCCTTGTCTTTTTTCGCGCCATACATCAGTGCGATGACATTGGCGCTTTGATTCACTTTCAACGCATTTATTATCGTGTCGTTGATATGTTCATCATTGAACGAATAACCGCAAATAATGAGAACCGCGTGATCTTTAAGCAAGAAATCCGTCAAACGGTCCGTCATTGCGAGGAAAGGCATTTTGCGGCTCTGGTCGTACTTCAACTTTGAAGGATATATCAGTTGCGGCGAACCACCTACTCCCTTGGAAACACGATACACACCATTGCCTTCTTCCTTCCAGTTCACGGAGCCGTGCAACTTCCAAAGCCTTGCCCAATAAGGCGGCAAATCATTACCTTGCGCCGAATGGATATCAAAGAACGGATATCGGGAACCAGAAAAACCATCAAAGAATGGCACGAACTGATCTTCAAGAGCTTGCTCCATCAGCAAATCATAATTCGTGGTAAAAATCTCTACCGGCACTTTCCGGTCAATGGCGCTCACCCATTTTGCCATACGTCGATACGAGTTATCGCCCGAAGGCAGCTCTTTATTAACCTCCCGGGTGATTGTGTCACAAATCTCCTCCTCCAATGTTACCAACTCCGCTTCGGAAAAACCCCGGACTGAAGCACCTCCTCCGGCCACCTCTTTCATAGAGCGGATAAAAGTCAAGACATCTTCAATATTACTAACGCTTTTCTTAACCTTCCCCAACTCCACAACCAGCCGATTGAACGAAGAGTTCGCCGGTTCCCCAGCATGTTCATTAACAATAATCTTTGACAAACCTGCCATATCGGGAGACAACGGTTTACCCGCGACCTGGACCGAAAGCGGACAGCCCGCCGCCAAAAAGAATCCGAGCGGTGATTTCTCCTGTGACAATAACAGCCTGAGACTACGCAAATGCCTGAGTTGATCGTGTTTCATTCTGGAATTAATAACAAATCTAGAACTTCCTCCAAACCATCTTGTTCACCACACCCACATAGCTCTGGATGATGCGGACAACCTTCGTAGATACGTTCTCATCCACATAATCCGGCACAGGGATGCCAGGGTTGCCGTCGCGGATGAGGGAGACGGCGACGTCTACACTCTGCAACAGGCCCTTGGTGTCGATGCCGCTGAGCACAAAGCAGCCCTTATCCAAAGCCTCGGGCCTCTCCGTGGAAGTCCTGATGCACACCGCCGGGAACGGATGCCCCACCGAAGTAAAGAAAGAAGACTCCTCCGGCAGCGTACCAGAATCAGAGACCACGCAGAAGGCATTCATCTGCAGGCAGTTGTAGTCGTGGAAGCCGAGGGGCTCGTGCTGGATGACGCGAGGATCCAGTTTAAAGCCAGACGCTTCTAAGCGCTTGCGGGAACGAGGATGGCAAGAATATAAAATGGGCATATCATACTTCTCCGCCATCTTGTTAATCGCATTGAACAGGCTCAGGAAGTTCTTCTCCGTATCAATATTCTCCTCCCTATGGGCCGACAGCAAAATATACTTCCCTTTCTCCAGTCCCAGCCGAGCATGAATGTCCGAAGCCTCAATATCAGCAAGATTATTATGCAACACCTCCGCCATTGGGGAACCCGTCACATACGTCCTCTCCTTGGGAAGACCTGTGTCAGCAAGGTACCGACGTGCATGCTCGGAATACGCCATATTCACGTCGGAGATAATATCCACAATGCGACGGTTCGTCTCCTCCGGCAGGCACTCGTCCTTACAACGGTTACCCGCCTCCATGTGGAAGATGGGGATGTGCAGACGCTTTGCGCCAATCACCGAAAGGCAGCTATTGGTATCCCCCAGCACCAGAACAGCATCCGGCTTCACCTCCACCATCAGCTGGTAGCTCTTGGCGATAATGTTACCCATGGTCTCGCCCAGGTCGTTACCCACGGCTTCCATATAAACATCCGGATCCGCGAGCTTCAAGTCCTTGAAAAACACGCCATTCAGGTTATAGTCGTAGTTCTGGCCCGTATGCGCCAGCAGACAGTCAAAGTACTCACGACATTTATTAATCACTGCCGCCAGACGGATAATTTCCGGGCGGGTCCCCACAATAATCAGAAGCTTCAGCTTCCCGTTATTCTTGAATTGTGCCATATATCTTTTTACTTTACAGGTTCAAAAAACGTATCCGGCTTGTCCGGATTAAACACCTCGTTGCAGTACATCACGGTCACCAGGTCCTCCGTCTCAGAAAGATTGATGATATTGTGCGTATATCCCGGCAGCATATGCACTGCCTGGATATGATCACCGGAGACCTCCCACTCCAGAACCTTCCCCTCAGGATCATTCAGATTCCTCTGCTGGATAAGCCCGTGCCCGGCAACCACAATGAACTGCTCAAACTTTGTATTATGCCAGTGCTGTCCCTTCGTAATCCCCGGCTTAGAGATATTGATGGACACCTGCCCCGCATTCAAAGTATGCACCAGCTCCGTAAAGCTCCCGCGCTCATCCACATTCATCTTCAGGTCAAAAGCCGCCTTCTCATACGGCAAATAAGAAAGATACGTAGAGTACAGTTTCTTCGCAAAACTCCCTGCCGGAATCTCCGGAATCATCAGTGTCCGCGGCTGATCAGCAAAACTCTTGAGTAACTCAACGATTTCTCCCAAAGTAACTTTATGCGTCACCGTTGCCGCACAGTAGCGCCCATCCTCACACAGGACGGTCTCCACCCCGTCAAATTCACAGTGATGCTCTTTCCCTTGCAATGCGCAAATCATTTCATCCACCAGGTCATCAATATACAGCAACTCCAGTTCCACCGACGGGTCATTCACCGTATACGGCAAATCATTCGCAAATGCATTGCAGAATGTAGCCACTGCAGAGTTATAATTAGGCCGACACCATTTGCCAAACAGATTCGGGAAGCGGTACACCAGCACCTTCGCGCCTGTCTTACGACTATATTCAAAGAACAGCTCCTCACCCGCCTTTTTGCTTTTGCCATACTCCGACGTTCCAAACCGGCCTGCTAGCGTGGCTTGAATAGAACTCGAAAGCATCACCGGACAAGTATTCCCGTGCTTTTTCAACGTATCCAGAAGCGTAGAGGCGAAGCCGAAGTTCCCCGCCATAAACTCCTCCTCATTCTGCGGTCGATTCACCCCCGCCAGGTTGAACACAAAGTCACAGTCCTTGCAAAACCTGTCCAGTTCTTCAGGAGTACTGTCAATATCATACTCAAAGACCGCATCGATGGTCAGATTAGGAAATCTTCTGTCCTTACCGTCTTTGATGTTATTCAACGCTGCACATAGGTTTTTACCGACAAAACCTTTTGCACCAGTAACAAGAATTTTCATTACTAAACTATACTTTACGATACTTTTATCTTCTTTAAGATCTCCTCCCTTCCTCCAACATCCTCTCATACTCTTCCTGGGCGCGACGGCGCTTGCTGCCCCATTGGGGCAAGAAGAGGTAGCGGCAGAATTGCCAGATTACATTCAAAACTCCTTTCACTGTCATAAGCTCAAAATATCTTCAGGTCCTAACGGTTCATATTTCCCATCCTTCGCCTCAAACAGCACAGTCCCGCTCTCCAGACACTTCAAGCTATGCCACTGCCCTTTCTCAATGTTCAACACCACTCCTCCTGGCACCATATCTATGGTATCCGTCAGCCGCCCGTCAAGGTCATAGAAATACTCCTCAAAATGCCCACGAATGCAGATACACGTCTCTGAAGTCCCCTTATGCCTGTGTATAGGCATCACCGTCCCTGGCTCCAGCGCATTCAACATCCGTTGCGACTGGTCATCTACAGAATTCCGCATATCCAGATTGCAACGCAACCTTGGATTCTCCTTGGCCTTAGCCGTCAGCTCATCCAGTATCTTCTTATCTACAACCATTCTCAATCTCCTTTAATCCTGCCTCAATATCTTCAAATGCGACCGTTCCACCCCACATACGATAAACGTACTGAGGAGTTACACACCCAAAATCCATTGAACATGACCGAGCCTCGTTTTCAAGAAAATCACGAATACGCTTTAAAATTTTGATGTTCATGCCTTTAACACTCTTTCTTTAATCTTAAGCCAATTGACGTTAAGTATTATGCCGGGAAAGTATTTTAAAGTACTCATCGGGAAGATTCGCCCAACCCTATAAGTATCTTTCCATTTCCCCCTTTCCCCTCCTTTAAGAATAAAGTCCACAATCTTTTCTGCTTTCCTACTCCATTTTTCAGCCTTAGTGTAAAGAGGTATAGCCTCAATAGGCATCCCTAGGTATTCAACAGCAAAAGCTGCAAACGCATTCCATTCATTCATTAACCCAGCACTTTTAATCCGTTGCTCCAACGTACCGTAATACAGTGAATCCCTAAAGGTATATAGCAGCCTGCACCAGTCGCAAACCTGCCGTAACGTCATCCCTTCCTTATAGAAATGCTTAATGAAGTGTGTAAACACAAGAAATACATCTTCCGTTGGTGCAGGAAGGAATACTAATGTACCATTATTTTCCCACGACCTCACATTTCCGCCATAGAAAACACTTTTCTGAACGGTATCAACTACTTTGTCTATCCTTGAAGATAAGCAAGTTCTTAGAGTGCCATGTACTTCAATCATCCATTGATCTGTATAGAAAGCATACTCCTGCGAATACCTTCCTCCGTCTTTATAATTGGAATACCTGTTTTTAAAGAAAGATACAGCCTTACCGTAATTATCCTTACTCAGGAATAGGTCTATGTCCCCAGAAGGTCTCCAAAGAGGCTTCTCATAGCATTGGGCAATTCCTTGTCCTTTTACAAGCAAAGCATAAATATCCTGTTCCCGTAAAGCGCCAATAGCTTCAGCGACAAAAGCATTCATTGCCTTATTCCGCTGCTCAATCAACTGAACCTCGCCAATCCACTGCAATAACAAGACCTTTGGCGGTTTAATGTCAGAATACTCTAGCCCAGCAAGTACAAGCCCCAGAACAGATTGTTCGGTAGCTAGTCGATAAACTTCCTGCCAGTCCGTAGTTCCGTCAATCAGTATATCCGAATTTCCGTCGCTCCACAATCCAGCTCTAACCAGTTCGAAAAAAGCCTGTTGATTGTTATTAGTCATTCACTCTCACGTTCAATGCAGAAAATGCTTGATAAACGCATTCACAATGAAGCAGCAAACATTAAATGCCGCTGATACCTTGTTAATCCTTTCATCTTGCGTCTGTATCTCCCACACCTGCTTTACACTCTTCCATTTGTTGGAGCTCAGTGACTTACTCATCACCCTGTAATGGCTCAATACCTCATTCAGCCCATAACAAATGGTACCGTTTCTCATCAGCATAAGCCAAGTGGCATAGTCCTGCCCTCCACGACGGAGAGGCATCTGAAAATCACCAGTCTTGTTCCTGTCAATCATAACAGTAGAGGTAGAAATCATAGTGTTCTTTAGCAGAAACTTATAGGATATCTTCTCCTGCACGCCACGGACAGAGTTCAGAGGCTTATCTTCCTCATCAATGCAATCCATAGCAGTACAGCAGATGGCAGCATCCTTCTCTTTCATAAATTCCAACTGACGCTTGATTTTCCCTTCACACCACATATCATCAGAGTCAAGGAAAGCCACATACCTTCCTTTTGCCAGTTTCAATGCCGTGTTCCGGGCCACCGCTGCACCACCGTTCTTTTCCTGCTTATGATAAACAATGTTAGGGTACTTGGCCGTATATTTGGCTATCACTTCAGCAGAATTGTCTTTAGAGCAGTCATCCACGAGCACAATCTCCAAATCATCGTACCCTTGGGCAAGCATTGACTCTATGGTTTTCCCAATCACCTTCTCCACATTGTAAACGGGAGTGATGACGGAAACTATTTCGTTGTCGTATAGCGGCATATTACTTCTCGTAAATAGGAGTCAACCAATTCTGATACTTCGCAAGCTTACCTTGTGCAGCCTCTAAGTACTTGAGGTGAATAGCCTTGGTCTTCGGGCCTTGTTCACCGGTTCCAATAGCATAACGGTCAACAGTATAGATAGGAGTTACTTCCATAGCGGAACCGCAAAGGAAAGCTTCATCTGCCATATACACCTCAGTACGGTCAATGGTACGCTCCACGAACTCCAGACCTAACTCTTCAACAGCTAACTTGATGACCGTGTCACGAGTAATACTCTCCAACACACTGTCCGTCAAACGAGGAGTAATCAGTTGATTGCCCCTAATCATAAAGAAGCAGCTACCAGGGCCTTCCGCCACCTTGCCCACTTCATTCAAGAATATGCAGGTGTCATAACCATTGCGCAAAGCTTCGCGCTGGCCAACGCGACTGTTGATATAGTTGGCACCACACTTGATACGAGGGCTCAGGTTCTCATCACTGATTCTTCTCCAAGAAGTGATGCAGCAGTTCAAGCCTTTTTTGTTGTATTCAGCAGCAGTACGACCACGGGGAATAGGAGCCACGAACATCTCAACTGGTCCTTCGCTACCCCAAGAGCCAAATCCATCCACAAACAGCGTCTGGCGGACACTCAGGTTCTCATCATATTCATTTGCCTTGACGGTATCTACCAAGGCCTTCTTAAAGTCATCTTTAGTGAACTTGTTGTCCAACTGTATCAGTTTGGCAGAACGGATAAGGCGGTCATAGTGGTCACTCAAGCGAAAAGCATACAACTGCTTCTGCTCATCATTCCAATAACACGGAATACCCTCAAATACATTCAGTCCAAATTGTGAAGTAGGTGAAAGCACGTTCACCATAGCCTCGTTCACATTCATAATCTGACCTTTGAACCAGATCAGTCTGTTTGCAACATCAGTCTTTGCCATATCTATAATTGTTTTAACTTTCAACTGTCAATTTTCAACTATTCTTCGTCTGGAAGATGCGCTATGCGCTTTACTTCCTCATCATCCAGAGCAGCTGATTCCTCTGCACTCATTCCTTCACGCTGGTCTTCATTGATGTTCGCGCTCTGGAACACTTTGAGCACTGACCACCAGAGTATCTTGATGTCAATCCAAATGCCTTCCTTCTTGAACAAGTCAACGTACTCGTTATCCAGCGTCACCTTCTCATCCCAGGAGTTCTCATTACGCCCTTTGCATTGAGCTAATCCTGTAATACCGCCTTTCACTTGGAAACGCTTCTTATACTTCTTATTCAGCGTATCAAAGTCGCCCAATTCATAGGTCACGCAAGGACGGGGGCCAACCACAGAGATGTCACCCTTCAGCACATTAAAGAACTGGGGGAACTCATCAATACTGGTTTTACGCAGGAAGGCGCCCACCTTGGTCACACGGGGATCATTGTCATACGAGAACAACCCTGTACCCAAATTCTCAGCATTCACTACCATAGAGCGGAACTTTAACATCTGGAAGATGCGACCGTCCTTGGTTCTACGGCCTTGCTTAAAGAATACCGGTCCTTTCGAATCTAACTTGATAGCAATAGCCACAATGATCCAAACAGGTGTCAGCAGGATAACCGCAATCAAGCAACTTACGAAGTCGAAGCAACGCTTAATAAAAAGATTCAGTTTATACATGCTTAGAAGTTAAATGTATGGAACAAGTCATCAAAGTTCTCTGCTCGCTTAATCACCTCTGTCTTGCCCTCGCTAATATCCAGCACCGGGAAGTTGGGTAGAATGAATGGCGGTTTCATCACCAGAGAGTAGCTACCGCAGTTGCTGATTACAATCACGTCCTGATGAGCCAGTTTACCAGTATAGTTGTGATAAAGCACATCACCCTCAATGCAGGTGAAGCCCACAAAATCCAGATCCTTGTATTCCTTCTGTTCTCCACCCATTGCAATCACTTCCATGGGAGGATTAATGCCGGTCATGCTGATATTCTTCTGACTACCAAGAACAGTTGCAATCCATTTTCCACGAACATTCTTGATGGTCTTCACAGTACCAATAAACTTCATGCAGTCGCCTACCACAGCACTACCTGGTTCAATCAGCAGTTCAGGCTTCACATCCTTGTCTGCAAAGTAGTCTGCAAACACCTGTGCTGCAGCCTTGGCGTATGCATCATAGTCAGGAATCTCGCAAGAGAACTGAGCACGGAGTGAATCCGCCATCTTACCAAACAGGCCACCACCTATATCAATACGTTTAGGGATGATTCCCAAACGGTCAATCAGATCTACCATACCCTTGGCACGTGCAGGCCAGTAGGCAATCTGGCGCTTGGCAAAGTGGCACTGGAAATTGATGAACTTCACATTCTTGGTGGTTGTGGCAAACTTCACAGCCTCCATAAATTCTGCACCATCAATATCAAAGCCAAAGCGAGAAACCACACCGTCATTCACATCATAATTGCAACGGATACCCACATGTATCAATTTATCTGTATGGTGGTTATGAATATCCTTCACCTGCTCCAGTTCTTCAATGCTGTCAATATTGATGGTACCGCCATCCAATAGGAATTGCTCCATGATGGGAACATTCTTGATAGGGCCGTTCCAGATAACTCGGTCCATCTTACAGCCTACCCTCTTGGCAATCTCCAACTCCATTTCACTCACCACCTCTGCATAACCGCCAAGTTCATTGACAATCTTACACAGTTTGGGAGTATAGTTGGTCTTGTAAGAATAAGCAATATTCCAGTTGGGATATATGTTGTTGAAAGCGGTTTTCAGTTCAGCAAAGTTCTTACGGAACTGGGCACTGTCTAACAGGTAGAAAGCCTCACCATATTCAGCCTGAAGTTTTTTGATAATCTGTTTATCCATAATACTAAACACTATAATTCGTACCAGCTATCTTATTCACGGCTGCAACAACAGCCTTGCGGTTTTCTTCCAAATAGGCGGCATCAGCCTGGGATGCTTCTTTCTCCAAAGCTCGCAAGCCAGAAATACCTGTATCAAAGATGCGTTTTACCTCATTCAGGTCAGTTACTACATCAGTATTGCAGAAACTGCGGCTTACAATCACCATACTGGAGCCAAGGCGCACGTGTTCTTTCAGCACCATAGAACCAGGAAGCGCTCCACCATCTAATGTGGCGATACCGCCAAATCCAAATGGAATGCCCTTAGCTTTGATCTTGTCTCCAAGCTTCTCCACAGTTCCGTTGGCAAGCAGCTCAAACATAAACTTCATTCCTAACTCCAGGTGCATATCATTGAGACCAAGATGGATCATATCAACGCCCGGCACTTCGAGTATTTCATCCACAAGGTTTGCAGCTTCCACCGTTTCCATCAAAAGAAGTGTCTTGGCTCGTCCATCCACATAGTTAATGAACTGCCTTACCTCTTCTACTGTCTTGAAAAACGGCAGCATCACGATGTCAGCCCCAGCTTTGATTGTTGCATCTATCTCATCTTTTGAGGAAGGATAGTCTGGCAACGCCTCGTGTATGGGGTTCACGCGTACCAGCACCTTCGTTTTTTTTACAGCAGCTTTTATATTCGCTACATCTTTCAACGTATGGTGGTTCTGAACGGTATCCAAGCCACCCTGTCTGGCATCTTTGCCTATGAATTCCATATCAAGGAATATCCAGTCAACGCCAGCCTGCTCAGATATCACAGCCACAGCTGGGTCTTTGGTGATATACATTAGTTTTAAGGCCATATCTTTATTTTATATACTTGGACAAATCAATCATTGCTCCCACCTTGTCAAGGAATTCCTGGGTATAGAAAGTTTGAAGGCCACCAAGCGAAGTGAAGGTCATTTCGCCAAAATAAATCTTTCCGTTTAAGTTATATAGGTCCACTCGTACAATTGGGAAGGGTTTTGCCAATTTCTCTGCAATTTCTAACATCCCGTTTAAATTTGCGGGCGCTGGCATTGGTGTACCTTTTCTGTAAATAGAATCAAATATAGAGTACTCTGGATGAGCATTCCAGTCTCTATCATAAGTCATAACTTCTATCCCATGAGGAGGAGTACGGTTACAACAAGTCCAAACATACTCAGCCCTTCCATTTATACACCATATTTTGTAGTCTATGAGAGTATTTGATACCTTTTTGGACACCTCATCATTCTCTAGAAACTCTTCCGCAATGATGCCTGGCTCAATTCGCATATAGTGTTTACCCGCCTCCAAGCCGCCATACCTTTGTGTATATACTTTACGCATATACGCAAGTGCCTTTTCCTTGTCAAAAGTGCTTTTGTCCTTAACAATTACTGGATCTCCAGCACCTTGGACAGCTTTAAGGATAAAAGAGTTGGGCAGCTTATCAAAATCAATTTCATCTGCTGTTTTCCAGTAACCATAAAGTTTAACCAGACAATCAGAAAGACCACAATCTTCAACATACTTTCTTACGGTATATTTATCTGCCAATTCTGTCCACTTACTAGTATCTGTTCGGAGCGACAAATACAGAATCTTCTCATTCATGTCAACAGGCGGGTCCAGTCGAATAGGCCTGTGAAAACGCACCAGATAACGTGCTCTAATTACTAACTCAGGATTACGTTCACTTGTATACCATGTCAACTTGATTAGTGGCTGACATACAAATTTCAAAAACTTATTTGTTGTAATACTCATAATTAAATATAACTTTAAAATCTTCTTTTAATATAATCTCTCAACACATCCCAAAAGAAACCAGGGTGATGAAAAGCATTTTTAAACAGTTGTTTATGATTTGCTTTTCTATAAACATTATAACCTGCCTGGATTTCTTTATGGTAATTCTCTGTATTATCATCCTTCTTAAGACATTCATTCAGATAAGAAAAATGCCATTTTGAAGGTATGGTGCTTTCGTCAACAATATGCGGACAACAGAAATCATCAATTCTCACATAATCTGTAGTGTAATTCGGTTTACCGTTTACGAAATCCAACGTAACCTGTGCACCAATTTTACACTGCTCACTGGGCATATCAAAAACAAAATTCCCAAGGGAGTAATAGATTCTTTTACCCTTATAATCCTCATACCCTTGAAGTACATGAGGATGCATTCCTATTATTAGGTCAAACCCAATGTTCGTTAGCCAATGTGCAAATTTTTTTTGAGCCGCTGACGGCCTGTTTATATACTCATTTCCCCAGTGTACAAACAAAACTTTAAAAGATTTAGACGGCAGAGAGTTGACCTCGTCAATTATCTCTGAATATTCAGGATTGTACCAATATAGTGGCTTGTGCTCTGATTCTTCTACACGTAGGCACAAGCCAACTATAGAGATTTGTTGTCCTTGGTGTTCAAATGTACAACTTCGCCTTTCATCAAGACCAAAAACCTTACTTCCATAACTCTCTAGAGCTTTAACTGTTTCCAGATATGCCTCACCACCATGTTCCATAGCATGGTTATTAGCGAAACCATAATAATCAAAATGATGAAGAGTGGATAATGTGTCTGGTTCAACTCTAAACGAATTCCTATAAAAACCTTTATTGACACTTACCGACGATGCAACGCCCTCAAAGTTACCAACCCAAATATCATTCTTATTACGCTCAATATATTTGAAAGGATCTAGACCTTTAGCTATATTTGAACCTATCCCGAAACCGACATTAAAGTGCCAATCGGTTAAGTTTATATCACCGGTGAATACAATCATTTATCAAAAAAAGTTTTAAGCAAATAATCATTCGACACTTTTTGAACCTTTAATTTACCAATGGCATTCATACGGCCAGTAGATACTTTGCCAACATCAGTAATCTGAAGACTTGGCACATATAACACCTTTAGTTTCGCTTGCCGTACCAACTCACCAAAGAAGATTTCTTCGCCAAAAAGAAACGGCCCATAGTCCCATTTATCTTTTATGGTCATGAATTCTTTTGTGAATATCATAAATGACCCATAGCCTGCATATATTTCACGATTATTCATGTCGGTATTTGTCTCAGATTTGATTTTCAATCTTGACATGACAAAATATATCGAATAAATCGCGGGATGTGAAAATAGAAATGAATAGAGCTTCATCCTCCTTACGGATGGTCTGTGTTGCCATTCAAAGTTGCATATTTTATTCATCTGCGGCTTAAAGATACCCGGAGCAATCCAGCCCAGACCATCAGGATTAATACCTTGGAGGCGGCTAAAGAAATCCTTGTTTAAAATTACATCAACATTTGATATAATAATATAATCATAATAAGAACGATTATCTATTTCATTAATAACTTTAAACGCCCCTCCAAGATACCCCAAATTTGGGCACAAAGAGACCATACATTTAATGTTTTTATATTTGTCAATTTGCACATCCTGCTTTTCTTCTGAATTATCTGCAATCAGAACACAAGCATTCAGCGATTGCCCTAATTCCAAAGAATAGCGAGCGGCCTCTTCCACTGAATTTAAAAAATCCAGTAAAGGCCCATAAGAATTGTAATTTACACACGCTATGGCTACATTCATAATATAATCGATTATAATCCTAACTCTTTTCGTCTCTGCTCGACCATCTCATAACGGCTCTTATATTTTTCACCATTTGTCAAATACCATGGTTCTGCTTTCTTTTTTATAAGAGCAGGGTTACCGGCCAACATGACACAATCCTCCAGACAATCTTTATTAACCAAACTATTAGCACCAATAGAGATGAAATTACCAAGCGTCACCGGAGAAGTTATAATAACGCCAGCAGATAAATACAGCCCATCTCCTATTTTTTTTCCATTATTTGAAATGCATGTAGATGTATGCAAAACAGCATAATTTCCAATTCTGTTACTTGAGCCCACGATTATAGTACCAGCATGGCCTATAACAACGCCATAGCCTAAGGCATCTGCACCGATATCGTATCCTAATTTTACGCCAAGACGATGATGGCGCAATTTCCAGTAATTTGCCATCAATCTATTAAATAAACCTTTTTGGTTTGAATAATAAGATGTCTTTCGCAGTGCTTCCAAATATATCATTATATAATCTGGCAATAATATTTTTTTTAACCCATTCAATAAATTATTCTTAAAGCGACCTTTATTCATCATTCGGTCAGCTTCTATGAAGAAATGTAACTCCTTGCGGCTATTTATGACTGACATACTATATAACTTTATAATCTTTCAACCATGTAATTATTCTTTCAGCTTGACGGACGCAATTCTTCTCTGTTAAAACAAACTCTTTAGACGCATTCCCTCGCATACATCTATCTTTATTAGATGTAGCTGCAGCTGAACGAAGAACCTCTCTAATGCCGTCAACACTTTCTTCCTCTATGGGAATAATATATTTAAAATACTCTTGGGGAATACTTTTTATTCGCGTTGAAATAACAGGAGTACCCGAAACCATATATTCCATTATTTTTGAAGGGAATGAATACTTTGTAAATTCTTCATCTGAAGGCCTCGGATTGATCAAAAAATCTGCTTCCTGTTGTTTTTTAACAGTTACATCATGTGGTTGATAACCATAAAAAAATATCCTGTCACAATTAAGCTCTTTTATATAACCTTCAAGTTCTCCCTTTCCCAAAAGCCATAAAATAATATTTGTATCACTATTATTCGCAACTGCATCTATTAAATATTTAACGCCATACTTTTCATACAAGCCACCAGAATACATAATGACGGTTTTATTATCTTTGTACTTTTCAGCTTTTGAGCATAACTCTTTTATGGATTCTCTAGTTCCAACTAATCCCTCTACTATTATATATGGTTTCCTTTTGGGATTAACATATTCATTCATATAGTTTGACAATAAAACATATCCATCATAGTTTTGTGAAGCCCTAGAATAAATGCGCTTAATCCACTGTTTAATAATGCTCTGTTTTTTACTTGTTTGATGGTGGTACATTTGAGGAATATCTGCAACGTATCCTATTACCTTCACCTTAAATAATCTTGCCATCAAATATGCTGGATATGATGTGTAAAAACGCATAACGTCACACATCATGACATCAGGTTTTTCTGAAAAAACAAAACGTCCTGCAAAATAGAAAAGATTATATACGAATCGAAATACTTGGCTCAGTATTGGAATATTTAGAAAAGGGATATACTTTATAGTATCATTATGAACACCGGATTCCTTAAATCCTTTCCAATAACCTCTCCTATCATCAAGTGTTAATTGCCTTTCACACACCGTATCAATACTTACACCTTGTTTGTCAAAACCATTATACAATAGATCCATATAATGCTGTATGGACACTTCTGGTTTGTGATTTAGGGTATTGAACAGACATGAAAAAGTGTCAGGGCTGCAATAACAATTAACCCACAATAATTTGATTTTATGATCTCCCATCCGTTATAATTTTTTCTTCTTTTCTTGTTACGAGACCATATGCGACTAATATACCAAAACAGATAGAAGTACGCATATCTTCATTACTAAACGCAAGTAATAATACTATAAAAAAAGCCAAAGAGATTAGTTTTCTACTATACATTTTTTTAGTAAACTTGTACAAGCCCACGGTATAAAAAGAAAAGATGAAAATTCCATATACTGCGAGTAGTTTCATAAAAGTATTGGTAGAAACATCAGCCTTTATTGAATAGCCATATCTCAATTGAGTTAATTTAGGGAAAAGGTCGTTGTATGCTTCAGGTCCGACGCCAAAAGGATTGGAAATAAAAATATCTAAAGGCACTATCAAAGAAGCCATACGAGTTACACCCGAATCCGAGCCCTCTTCTAATTTTCCTAAAACCATCTCATTTAAGGCATATTCTGAATTGTTTAAAACATACCAGACAAAAAATGCCACAGGTAAAAGTATAATCGCCTTACTAACTTGACGTTTATGTAATAGGCCTGCCGTTATTACAAGAGCGCCTACGATAAAGCCTCCTGTTGACAATGTTGTTAGTATAGCCAGTATTAAAACAATAGTGCGAAGGATTGAAACTTTGTTAGAAAACCACTCAAAAAATAGAGCAATGTTTAAATATACCATAAATGCACCTGGCTCTCTAAAAATCGAAGTATTACGAAGTTGAAAATCAACACAAATAGTTGAAAAATATGTATTAATAAACTCTACACCTGCAACATTCTGAAAAACAGGGAATCGAGTAAACAACGAAGGTTGTAATAAATTTAAAAAATAAACAACTATCGAAAAAAGAGCCAGAAAACTAACAATTTTTCTAAAGCTATCGCTAAAAGCCTCTAAAGAAAAGTTCCTTACAAAAACAAAGCCTACGAACAATAATAGAAAATTATAGACAAAACCCATCTTTAGCCCTGATAATAGGGACGTTAGCAAAAAACATGCGAATATCACTATTAACAACTGTATATCTTTATTCTTTAGTTTCGCTCCAGTTCCCAGTAAGAAAAGTGGAACGAAAGCAACCACTGCATATCTTATGTATGAATACAGTGGATTAATATTCAAGCCAAAGAGAGCAGTATCATCAGAAGTATAAATCAAAAGAAATAGCAACAATAAACACTTATTGCTGAATAATTCCTTTAAACCGAACTTCTGTAATATATTCTTTCTCATTTGCTAACTTATTTACTTATGATTCACGATAGTGAAAGATCAAATCTCGCAAACGCTATTATAAATACTTAATTGACGCTCTTTCACATTGTCAGGTGAACATTTAGAATATAGTATTCTTTTTGCGTTAGCACTTAAAACATTGCATAGATTATCATCTTCATACAGTCTACTAATTTTTGCCGCTAAGCTTCGATAATCTAACGGATTGTAATATAGTGCAACAGGGCAATCATCCGAGAAATTCACCATAGCCCCAGCATACGCAAGTACTGTTGGAGCTCCAAGATATAATGCTTCTGCTGCGGCCGCAGAATAAGATTCCACTAATGACGGATTTACGACAACATTTGCATTTAATATCTCTTTTATAATATGAGCCGCATTCAATGAGCCACAAAAATGTATGTGAGATTCCAATTGTAGTGATGATATCTCTTTAAGCACATATCTCTCATAATCACTTATCCTATAGAATGGACGTTTGGTAAGATCCGAACCAGCTATTCTTAATTTGATATCTGGATATTGATTGGTTAATAATTTTAATGCTTTTAATAAAAAATGAAAACCTTTAAATGGTGTGAAGTAAGAAATTGTGCAAAAAATAACAAACTCCTTATTCTCTTTTTTTCCCCATTTATTTGCATTGTAAAATTCCTTACGTATAGGTCTTAGTGAATAGAAATATTGTGTACTTTTACCACATATAGAGGATAGTTGTTCTTTAGTCCATATTGACTGGACAGCAATATTTTTAAAAAAATGAACTAATTCTTCTTCATATAGGGAATTCTTCTGAAAAGCTCTAAACTTGCGACTCATTCGAGAGGGTGGGTACAAAACACTCTCAATGCTTCTAAGATTATGGCATTCTTTCGGATTCAACCCTCCGTAGAATACATCAGTACATGCAGAAAGAACACCTTGTATCTCAAGAAGAACTCTTTCGTAGTTTAAATACCCGCGGCTAAACAAAAGAGCCCAATATTTCTCCACGCCCCATATATGTATGAGATCAGGGTTTTCTTTTTTTATAATATCATCTATAAGTCGTATATTATCTAAAGAAGGAACTCCGTTGCCTAACTTCCAACGTGGTATCAAATACTCTTTTATACCATAATCCTCACGAACATTAATCTCCCCTACAGAATGATCTGTTATGTTAATCAAGTCAACATCCTTGCATATCAAATCACGCATGGCATAAAGCCAAGAACCGCTTCCAGTAGATTCTTTATTACTTAATACACAATTAGAAAACCAGACGACCTTCATAATAGTATAGAATTTTACCCTTTCTTGAATGATAATTATACTCCAAATTCCAACTGACCTGAGATAATTATAATATTAAGAATGCTCTTAATGAATAAGCAATTTTATATTTAATCATATATGTTCCTCAACACCACGGAAATGAACATTCAACTCATGGAGATGTTCAAGTAGGGTTCCAAGAGGAGTGCCCTCTGTCATCTTGGCAAAAGCATTCACATCCTTGGGGAAGCACTTACCACCATAACCAAACTTACCATCGGGTCCTGGTACATAGGTATGTGTGTCATTAATGTAACCAGACAGCAACACACCGGTATGAACCTTACGCCAGTCTGCACCCATCTGCTCGCAATACTCGCGGCAAGCATTAAAGTAAGTCACTTTATAAGCACCAAATACGTTATGCATATATTTTGTCAACTCTGCTTCTAATGGAGTCATAACAGTAAACTTCTTGCCCACAAAAATCTTGGTGAGTAATTCGTGAGCTCCGGTGAATACCATTGTCTGCTTCTTGAAGTCCTCAATAAAGGTGCGCTCAGTCAAGAACTCAGGCATATAGCACACCTGATGGCCGGTCTCCTTTGAAAGACGGTCACTAGTACCAGGGAGGATAGTTGTACGGACGAACACTGGAACATCAGGAAGGTTTGTGATGAGTTCCTTCATCAGCGTCAAATCCTGCGTTCCATCGTCCTCGGTAGGCACGTGAATCTGCAAAAATGCGATATCAATATTACTTAGGTCATCATTATAACCCTTGTAAGGGTCACTGATGAAAAGTTTACACTCAGGGTTGTTGTGCTCTAACCAATCTTTGAGGGCTCCACCTACGAAGCCACATCCAATAATTCCAACGTTAATCATATTATATTATATTTCTTTATTTATTTGTTTTTTATAATATCATAAATATTATAATGTTCAAAGACAGCTCTTACGATCTTATCATTACGACTTTCACCTATTGCAACATTTCCCAAGCTTAATCTTTCATATTGAGATTCCTCCAACGATAAATAATCTATGCCTATTGGGGAATGCGTGAATGATCGCCTAATACTTGTACCTTTTAGCAAAGCCATAGCATAACACCAAATATCATCGTTATACTTTGCTATATCCATGAAAATCTCTTCTTTTGTAACATCCTCATAAAGAGAATGCGGGGGGTATAAGACGCCACCAACGGTAGTAATAAAGAATAACTTTGAAGACTCTTCAGTATATGGAATTTCCCACTTCCAGTTACTATACAAATCTACCTCACCCTTCTTATTGAAGGTAATTTCGTGTATTCTGTTCCCCCATATTGCCATTGGATCCTTTCTATGAGATGCAAGGAGGTTTTCTAGGAAATCCACGTTATATAGACAATCATCATCGCATGTAATCATAATGGCATCCGGATACTTACGTAAAGCTGGGATAAGCTTTTTGAAAGACCAAATATCTTTATTATACAAGACTTCTAAACCTCTTTTCTGCTGACGCTGTATCAGTTCTGGCAATGGTTGGGCTTTAAATTCCTCTGGAATACAAAGGACCAAACGGTTGGGCTTGATACTTTGCTGCATTATTGACTCTATTGCCAAATAAGCTGAAGTAATACGTGTACCATATGAAGCCATTGAGACAACGACTTCCTGATCAAATTGCTTCTGATTTGACACACCCATTTCCTCGCTGTGGAGGGCTTGTTGGGTTAACAGTTCTTTCCTAAAACTATACTGTAGCGAAACCTTCTCTTCTTTTAAGATTTCAGAAATAAACAGCGTTCTTTTCAATCTTGATAATAATGTGCCCATTTCTATTATTTTCTATTAATAAATGACCTGAATAAATATAACATATTATATTGTCCCATAATATGAACAAGTAATACCGTTACGGAACCACCCACTAATAATTTTATAATTAATGACAACAAAATAATGCGAGGAGTTGGTAAAATTAAGAAAATGACAAATAGAACAATCGCGATTACCAATGGAACCAATAATTGCCTAAACAATCCTTTAATATCACTATTAAGTACAATTCTGTAAAGGACAAAAAAAGAAATAAAGAATGTAATTAATAGTGTTATAGTCCAAGACCATGCCATAGCTTCAATTGTATTAAATACGATAGCGGCAACAATAAAGCCTAGTATTGTAATTCCTGTATTAATTATACATACAAAAAACTGCATCTTAGTAGAATTGGCAGCTTGATAAATTGCACCACTTGTTGACAAAACAATCTGCAATGGAAGAGAAAGACATAATATTGAGAATGGTACTATCGAATTAATCCAATTGCTTCCATAAAACAATAATATAATCTCTTCTGAGCAAGCATAAAAGATAATACCCAATGGAAAACTAATAGTTGCTAAGAGACGTACTATTCTATTAAACTTTTCCGCCATAACCTGTCGTTCATCTTGCAACGACCTCAGTACAGGTTGCATAACTGGGCTGATAACGGATGAGATATAACTCAAAGGTAATTGCATAAGTCTGTATGACTTCTCATAGTATCCAAGTTCTGTAGAAGACATTCTCTTACCTATAATCAATTTATCCAGATTTCTAGAAAAGAAATTGATAATATCAAAACCAAATTGAAAAGCGGAAAAAGAAATAATTTTTTTTATAGGATTTATGCTAAGCCTAAAAGTAAATTTTTGCGGGTAAAAGTGTGAATTAAAGATGAACATATAAATCGCAGTTACCACTGGTGATATTAGCAAGGAATACAAGCCCAAGCCTTTATATGCTGCAATAATAGCAATAGCACCAGTTATGATTTGAATGCTTAATGTCCTTAATGCCATTTTTCTAAATCTTAGATTCTTAACCATTAAGGCATTAGGGACAAGATTAGCTGCCGCAAAAACAAGATTAATGGATAGAATACGGACTATTAATGTTAAACGTTCATCTTCATAATAATCTGCGATTAACGGTGCTGATAAAGAAAGTATTATAGCAAGGAAAATTCCCACCAATAAAAAAGATGAAAAAAGTACCGATAGATCATTCTTTGACAGATTATCATTCTGCACAATTGCGGGTGACGCCCCCATTGTACAAAAAAGGGTAAGAAACTGAATAATAACGGTGACAATTGCTATTAATCCAAAGTCTTCTGGTTGTAATAATCGGGCAAGCACCATTGTTATAATGATGCTTACAATTAAACCAGAATACTTCTCCACGGCTGACCAAAAGACACCGTGAATCATTTCTTTTTTATAATCCACTATAAACAATTACTATTTAGATAGCCATTCAACCATCTTGCGGATACCTTCCTCCGAATTCACTGCTGGAGTCCATCCAATATTTTCTTGTGCTTTCTTAATATCAGCCACAAATACCTTCTGGTCACTCTCACGCCAAGGCAACTGCTTGTACTCCATCTTCACATCCAGCATCTTCTCAAGCATAGCAAAAAGTTCAAGCAGCGAAAGGCTATTCTCAATACCACCACCGATATTGAACACTTGACCATATGCTTCTTTACAATCCTTGGCCATGAAATAAAGGTTCACTACATCATCATTGAACAACACATCGCGCACCTGCTTACCAGTGCCTGAGATGGTGAAAGGCTCTCTCTTGGGGTTAGCCTTAATATCCAATGCCTGCTGGCAGAACCAACCAATCCAACCCTGATCAAAGGTCGCGTGCTGGTTGATACCAAACATAGATGAATGACGGAAGACAACCGTCTTCAAACCAAAAATTCGGTGAAAGTCCAGCATATACTGGTCTGCAGAACCCTTGGAACAACCGTAAGGTGAATGAAAGTCCAGCGTAATACTCTCGGGGAAACCATTAGGATACTCTTCACAAACATAACGAGTAGCTTCTTCCTTGAAATGAAGGTACTCAAAGTCACCATACACCTTGTTAGTAGAAGAGAACAGTATTACGGAATCCGGAGAATACTTTCTAACTGCATCCAGCAGGTTGAACATACCTAGTGCATTAACCTCAAAATCCAAGCGAGGGTTAGCGATGGATGTGGTCATAGCTACCTGACCAGAAAGATGGAAGATATAGTCCGGCTTTACTTCCTTGATGACTGTCTCCACATCATTGGCATTACGGATGTCATAAGGATAATACTTGAACTCACCCTTACTACGTAACCACTGAAGGTTATCTGCACTACCATGACGGTAGAGATTATCAAACACAAAAAGTTCTTCACCTCTGCGCAACACTTCTGCTGCCAGGTTGCTACCTATAAAACCGCAACCTCCTGTTACTAAATATTTCATACTATATCAGTTCTTTTATTCGTTTAGACATATCAAATTTAATAGGCTGACCTATGATGGATTCAAGTTTCGCCACAGAGCACCTCAAATCCATCATCTCATTCTCACGGTAAGGTAAAGCACCATAATTTACCTGTGATGTAGAGTTTGTCGCCTTCCTGCAATTCTCAATAATCTCTTTCAGAGATACACTTTCCCCACTGCTTACATTAACAATCTCCCCTACAGCCTTGGGATAGTTCTCAAGAAGTTTTCCAATAGCCCAAGCAAAGTCATCAGCATAGATAAAGTCACGTTTCTGCTCACAAGGAGTAACGTTCAGTGGATCACCTTTCTTGAGGCTTTCAATGACATAAGGGATGAACTTGGTTTTTCCCTGGAGAGGGCCAAACAAATTACCTGGGCGTACAACCATTATGGGGAAGGCGTAATTCCTATGCAGCATCATAGCTGTATTGGTAGTCAATTGCTTTACGAGAGCATAAGGAGAATTGGGTTCTTCTCGCATTGTTTCCGCGAAAGGAGAACCGTCATTACCATACTCCTCAGAGCTACCAAACTGAATGAACAGTTTCAGTTGTTTGTCATCCTTGAAACGCTCATACAGGTTCAGTAACACTTTCAGGTTAGATGCAATCATGCTATCAAACAAACCCATATCACGTTCTGCTGTAACAATGGAAGCAAGATTGATGATATAATCCGGAGATTCTACATTAGCAGGAATTTGCTCTTTATCAAGTTCCATCAAGGTTTTCTTCACCTCAGGATACTGGGCAAAGTATGCTTCATCAATGAACTTATCAAAGATGCTAATTGCATACTTATCATGAAGACATCTTACCAGATTCTTCCCAATAAAGCCACTGCCGCCAATCAGGAATAAACGCTCTTTACTCATACGCCAATAAATTGTTTAATCTCGTTTATACACAAGCTGTACACCTCTTCCGTCTTGTATCTTTTATACCAGTCTGCAACCAAAGCCATGGTCTGCTTCATATTCAATGTAGGCTTCCAGCCCAAACGAGTCTTAGCCTTTTCAATATTCAGCATCAGGAGATTGGCTTCGTGCAAGGCATTGGGATCTGAAATGTCTTTCAGCTCACCTTGGCCATAGTTATTGACTAACTCTGTAGCCACTTCCCAAACGGTAGAGATAGACTCAGATTCCGGTCCAAAGTTCCACCCTTCGCAATACTCTGTTGGATGCTCCCACATCTTCTGAGCCAGCAGCATATAACCACTCAGAGGTTCCAGCACATGTTCCCAAGGACGTACTGCTTTAGGGCTTCGGATATCAATAGGCTTACCTGCTTCCAAGGCACGAATGCAGTCAGGAATAATACGGTCTTTGGCCCAGTCACCACCACCAATCACATTACCGGCACGTACACTGGCAAGGCTTACGTGATGCTTCTTGCCATAATCCTCTGGATTGAAGAAACTCCTACGCCAGCTTTGAATGGCTATCTCACAAGCACCTTTGCTAGAGCTATAGGGGTCATAACCACCAAAAGGATCATCCTCCTTGTATCCTCGCATCTGCTCCTTGTTATCATAGCACTTGTCGGTGGTAATCATCACACCTACCTTCACACTCTCCGTTGCACGGATGGCTTCCATGATATTGATGGTGCCCATAACGTTGGTCTGGTAAGTCTCAACAGGGATTTCGTAACTGAGACGGACCAGTGGTTGTGCAGCAAGGTGGAAGACAATCTCAGGTTGGTACTGCTTAAAGATTTCCTTCATCTTCTCTCCGTCACGGATATCAGCACGGATGTCTGCCTTGATCTTCTTACCAACGCCGGAGAGGACAAAGTTGTCCTTCTCGCTGTAGGGTTCCAGACCAACACCTACTACCTCTGCGCCCAGTTCGTGGAGCCAGATGGAGAGCCAGGAGCCCTTGAAACCAGTGTGACCGGTTACAAGAACTTTCTTTCCTTTATAAAAGTTGTTGAATATATCAATCATGTTATTTGGTTTTGCTTGCAACAAAATCCTTGATAGTCTTAATCATATACTGCAACTTCTCAGGAGTCATTCCGGGATAAACGCCCAACCAGAAGCAGTTCTTCATGATGCTGGTAGTAACAGGCAGATCACCAACGGTACGGTAGTCCTTACCCTCCACATACTCCTCAAAGGCAGGATGCATCAGCAAGTTGCCAGCAAAAAGGTTACGGGTCTGAACCTGATGCTCTTCCAGATAAGAGGTCAGTTCATTACGAGTATAACCGGCATCTTCCTTCACGGTAATAAAAAAACCAAACCAAGAAGGTTTACTGTTCTTCTGAGGCTCAGGGAGCAACAGGCCAGGAGTGCCCTTCAAGCCATCATACATAGTCTGGTAGTTCTCACGACGACGGCTAACAATGAAGTCAAGTTTCTCCAACTGAGCGCAACCTATGGCTGCCTGCATATCAGTAGCCTTCAAGTTGTAACCCAGATGGCTATATACATACTTGTGATCGTATCCCTGAGGCAGTTTACCAAACTGACCTGTGAAACGGCATCCACAGGTATTATCTACACCACCAACGCACCAGCAGTCACGTCCCCAGTCACGGAAGCTCTTCACATACTTATCCAGTTCGCGATTGTTGGTATAGACAGCACCACCCTCGCCCATGGTCATGTGGTGGGGAGGATAGAATGAACTTGTACCAATATCACCAATGGTACCGGTCTTCTTCCATTCACCATCAATAAAATATTCAGAACCAAGGGCATCACAGTTGTCTTCAACCAGCCACAGGTTATGCTTCTTACAGAAAGCAACCACGGCTTCAAGGTTGAAAGGATTACCCAATGAATGTGCTACCATCACCGCCTTGGTCTTGGGGCTGAGAGCAGCCTCCAACTGAGTGGTATCAAGGTTACTCTCCTCAATGCTCATATCCACGAACACGGGTACTGCACCAAACTGAACAATGCATGCAACGGTGGTCGGGAAACCAGCTGCAACGGTAATTACCTCATCACCACGTTTGATGCGACGGTCGCCCAATTCATGAGCGGTCAGTGCACTAAATGCAAGCAGGTTGGCACTGGAACCACTGTTACAAAGAGAGCAGTACTTCACGCCCAACCACTTGGCAAAGCGGGTTTCAAACTTGTGAGCCCACGGTCCGGCTGTCAGCCAGAAATCCAGTGACGAATCCACCAAATTCACCATCTCAGCATCGTCAAAATAACGACCGCCATAGTTGACTTTGGTCTTGCCAGGGATAAATTCCTTGGGCTGTCCATGCACTTCCTTATAATACTCTCTCGTCAGCTCTAAGATTTGGGCTTTTAATTCTTCTTTTCTTGCCATATTTAGTTTCTTTTATTTACTATAATCGGGTATGTTAGGTATTACTCTATCCCATTTCTTCCAAGGTGCCTTGTTCTCTGCAAGCAATTTTTCCAGAAGTGCCTTTTCACGAATGTTATCCATACACTGCCAGAAACCTTCATGAATGTAGGACATCAACTCTCCTTGTTTCGCCAAGGTCTCAAGGGGTTTGCGCTCAAATACACAAGCATCGCCATCCAACAGATCAAATATAGCTGGTTCAAGAACCATATAACCGGCATTGATGGGTGCGCCATCATTGGCGTTCTTTTCACGGAAAGCTTTAACAACATTATCATCAATATCAAGTACGCCCTTCTCCTGTGCCATCTTTACTGCTGTCAATGTAGCAATCTTTCCGTGGCTCTTATGGAACTCAAGAAGTTTGTTGATATCTACATCACAAACTCCATCACCATACGTCATAAAGAAGGCCTCATTGCCTACGTACTCTTGAATACGTTTAATACGGCCACCGGTCATGGTGTTATAACCCGTATCCACAACAGTTACCTTCCAAGGTTCTAAATGACTATGATGAACAGTCATTTCATTCTTCCCTTCACGAAAATCAAATGACACATCACTGTAATGTAGGAAATAGTTGGCAAACCACTCCTTAATGTATTCTTGTTTATAACCCGCACAGATGATAAACTCATTGTGTCCATAATGGGCATATTCTTTCATGATATGCCACAAGATAGGCATACCACCTATTTCTATCATAGGCTTGGGCTTGAACACAGATTCCTCAGATATACGGGAACCAAAGCCTCCGGCTAAAAGTACTACTTTCATATTGCTTGATTTTTATTTTATATTCTTAATACACTTTTTCAATGAGTCGGTCCAATATGGAACAAAGCTTCCAAATGTCACTTTGACTTTTGTTTTATCTAAAACAGAATAAGCAGGTCTCTTCACCTTGCTTGGAAATTCATCTGAATGACAGGGCTGAACATCACATTGTGTATTGCCAGCATATTCCGCAATCATCTTCGTGAAGTCATACCATGAGCAAACACCCTCATTACTAAAATGGTACGTCCCCACATTTTTATATGCAGTGCGCTCATCCACCATCTTATAGATTATTTCCGCCAGATCCCTTGCGTAAGTAGGTGTTCCAACCTGGTCGAAAACTACCTTTAACTGCGGTTTAGTGGCGGTTAGATTGAGCATTGTCTTCACAAAGTTCTTCCCAAACTCGCTATAAAGCCAAGCTGTCCTAATAATAACATAGTCACAGCCAACCCTCTCTATTGCCTGTTCTCCATGAAGTTTGGTTAAACCATAAACTCCAGTAGGCGTTCCTTTCTGGTCTTCTTTACAAGGAGTGTTGTACGGCTCTTTCCCAAATACATAGTCTGTAGATATATGAATGAGCAAGCCTCCTGCTACTTCCTTCATAGCTATAGCTAGATTTTCCGGGGCCTTTGCATTCAGTAATTCTGCAAGTTGCTCGTTATCTTCTGCTGCATCTACGTTGGTATATGCAGCACAATTAATGATAATAGACACTTGTTCATCTTTCACCATCTTACGGATGGCATTGAGATCGGTAATATCCAATCGACGCGTACGGATGTCAACATTTGCTCCTCCTATTTTATGGAGCATGGCAATAGACTCCTCAGAAGCATCTGTAACATCGGTAAAGATGTACTTATCGCCAGAAGTGCATTGGCTTGTTACAAGTCTCAGTTCATTGCCAAGTTGTCCATTGGCACCAGTTACAAGGATATTTCTCATTCTGCGTAGTAATCTATATTGTAATCAAAGACCTCTGGGCAGTCTGCAAGGGTTGGATGTATTTTGTCCTTTGCAGAAAGCATTACATCCGCTGCCGGTATTTGCCAGTCAATGCCTAAAGCAGGATCATTCCAAATAATAGATCCCTCGGATTGAGGAGCATAAAGATTGTCGCACTTATATTGGAAAACGGCTTCCTCGCTTAGAACCACAAAACCGTGAGCAAAACCACGTGGAATGAAGAACTGGCGGTGGTTCTCACCTGTCAGCTCCACCATCACGTGTTTGCCAAATGTAGGGGAACCTTTCCGTATATCAACGGCCACATCAAGTACGCGTCCTTTTAATACACGCACAAGCTTGCTCTGAGCATCTTTACCTTTCTGGAAATGCAAGCCTCTCAAGACGCCATAACAGCTCTTACTCTCGTTATCTTGAACAAATTTTATGGGACGTACCTGCTCATCAAAGTCCTTCTGTGACCAGGTTTCCATGAAATAGCCTCGCTCATCACCAAAGAGTTTTGGCTCAATGATAACGACTCCAGGAATTTCAGTCTGTATTACGTTTATCATATTATTCGTTTAGAAATTGTCAATGTTACCAGCACCCTTCTTCTCAAACTCATCTGCCATCTTCATCAAGTACTGGCCGTATTGGTTCTTGAGCATAGGTTTGGCTAATTCACGCATCTTATCTGTTGTAATCCAACCTTTCCGGAGAGCTATGCCCTCCAAACATGCGACTTTCAGTCCTTGACGCTTCTCAATGGTTTCAATGTAGTTAGTGGCCTCAGTCAAACTGTCGTGAGTGCCGGTATCTAACCATGCGAAGCCACGGCCAAGGGTCTGCACTTTTAGCTCTCCATCCTTCAGGAATTCCTGATTAACTGTGGTAATTTCAAGTTCCCCACGGTCAGATGGCTTGATATGCTTAGCAACATCAACTACCTTGTTAGGATAGAAATACAAACCTACCACAGCATAATTGCTCTTAGGCTCTTTGGGCTTCTCTTCAATTGAAAGGCAGTTTCCATCCTTGTCAAATTCAGCAACGCCGTAACGCTCCGGATCATTCACCCAGTAACCAAATACCGTGGCTTTTTTGTCTTCCTCAGCAGTGCGTACTGACTCTTTGAGAAGAGCACTGAAGCCTGCACCATGGAAAATATTGTCACCCAGAACAAGGCATGCAGAGTCATCACCTATGAACTTCTCACCAATAATAAAGGCCTGTGCTAATCCGTCAGGGCTGGGTTGCTCTGCATACTGGAAGTTCACTCCATAGTCAGAGCCATCACCTAACAAGCGTTTGAAGCCAGGGAGGTCGTAAGGAGTGCTGATAATCAATATATCCTTTATGCCAGCGAGCATGAGCACGCTGATAGGATAATAAACCATAGGCTTATCATATATCGGAAGAAGCTGCTTACTAACGCCCTTAGTTATGGGGTAAAGTCTTGTGCCGGAGCCACCAGCTAAAACGATGCCTTTCATAATAGTTGATTGATAATTAGTTTATGGCTATATCATTTATAATACTCTTTATACCACTCCGCAAACTTCCTCAACCCCTCCCTCAGCGTTTTTTTAGGCGTAAACCCAAAGTCCCGCTCCAAAGCAGAAGCATCTGCATAAGTTGTGGGCACATCCCCCGGTTGCATAGGCACCAGTTTTTTATGTGCATCGAAATCATAATCTTTGGGCAGGACGCCGGCACGCACCAACTCCTCCTGCAGGATGTTCACAAAGTCCAGCAGATTCTCCGGCTGGCCGCCGCCGATGTTGTAAACAGCATAAGGAGGAATGGGCAAACCGTCCTCACCCTTCTTGCGTTCGGGTGCACCTTGCATTACCCTTACTATTCCCTCTACGATGTCGTCCACGTAGGTGAAGTCCCGGCGGCAATTACCGTAGTTGAAAATATGGATAGTCTCGCCTTTAAGGAGTTTGTTAGTAAAACCAAAGTAAGCCATATCCGGACGGCCAGCAGGGCCATACACGGTAAAGAACCGCAGGCCTGTGGTAGGGATATTGTAAAGCTTGCTGTAACAATGGGCAAACAGTTCGTTGCTCTTCTTGGTGGCGGCATACAGGCTCACGGGGTTGTCCACGCGGTCATCAGTGCTAAAGGGGACCTTCTTATTGCCGCCATAGACGGAGCTGGAACTAGCATACACCAAATGTTGGACTCCTTCATAGGGCTTCCCGGTCGAGCCGGGAATGACGTCTTTCGAATGCCGGCAGGCCTCCAAGATGTTATAGAATCCAATCATATTGGACTGGATATAAGCATCAGGATTCTCAATAGAATACCGAACTCCAGCCTGCGCAGCCAGGTTCACCACAACATCAAAGTGATACTGAGCAAAGAGTTGATCAATAAAAGCCTTGTCCGCCAGATCTCCCCGGAAGAAAGCATACTTGATGCCTTCCGGAATGCCTGCCTCAATGGTCCTGAGACGATACTCCTTTAGCGATGGGTCGTAATAATTATTCATATTGTCCAACCCTATGATGGTTCCCGTGCTCATTTCCTTGAGAAGGCGCATCACAAGGTTACTGCCTATGAATCCAGCCGAGCCAGTTACCAAAACTGTCTTGCCGTTTAAATCAATTCTTTCCATACAATTCTACTGCTTCGTAATAAGTATCCAGACTCCCAATGTCGAAACGTCCTGCACTCATAGGCCAGGCGTGCATTGTGGTGTGCTCTACCATATAGTGAGCAAGGTTACCGGGGGCATCCTTGCCGCAGCCGTTCTCCACGGAGTGGCGGACAAGGTCCAGGTCCTTCTTGAGGTAGATGTAGAAGGGAGGCACAGCCCAGGTACTCTTGGGAACTTGAGGCTTCTCTTCCATATTCAGCACTTTCATGTTCTCATCCACCACAATGACACCGGTGCGCTGTAACTTCTCTATACTGGTCTGCTCATGGCACATGATGCAGCTGGTGCCTTTGGCCTTGGCAAAGTCCACGAATTCTTGGAAGGAGAACTCAAGGATGTTGTCGGCCGCCACCACCAGGAGGTCATCGTCCATGCTCAGTTTATCCATGGCAAAGAGGAGGTCACAGACAGCTCCCAGGCGGGTTTCGTTGGTTTCGGTGCCATCGTCCACAACGGTGATGGGCTTGGTGTAATGCTGCTTTTCCACCCACTCGTCAAAGATGGGGGCAAACTTGTGGTTGGTGATGATGATGTGCTCATCCACCTCCGGGATGGTGTCAATGTCGTCCAGCATGCGCCCCAGAATGGTGCTCTCCCCTATTTTGAGGAGGGGTTTGGGGAAGTTCTTGGTAAGTTCCCCAAGGCGGGTGGCATAGCCGGCTGCTATAACTATGTTTTTCATATGAATCTTGCCCCGTCGTCGCTCTTGCAGAAATAGACCTTGAAAGTGTCCTTGTACTGCGGAAACTGTTCAAGATACTTCTCCGTTATCTCCCTTTCTATACTCTCCTTCTTTGAAGGATCCACAATGGCAATGCAAGCGCCCTTGAACCCGGCGCCTGAGAATCGGCCGCCATAGATACCATCCGTTGTGAGCATTGCATTGTAAATTGCAATCAGTTCCGGCGAGCCACATTCGTAGTTATGTATGGAACTCTCGCAGCTGGCCTTGGACAGTGAGCCAAACCACTCCAGGTTACCGGTTTCCCAGGCCGTAATACCTTCACGGACGCGCTTATGCTCAGAGAAGAAGTGCTCTGCACGGCGGGCAAAACGCGGCGGCATCTTGTCACGATGAATCTTGAACATACTCTCTGAGACATCCCTAAGGAAAGTCTTGCTCTGCTCCTTCAGCGGAATGTTCTCATAGGCCTGAACCAGCCAGGTGGCAGTTTTGCATTCCGCCACACGGAGGTTGTAATCTGATGACATCAATGAGCGTGTAAGCCCGCTGAAGAAAATGCCCAGTTCAAACTCCGGCATATTTGGAGCTTTAGGTATAAGCCTGTACTCATTGCTCTCGCAGTCCAGCATCAGCAGGTGGTCCTTCTTGCCTAGCGCAATGCACGCCTGATCCAGAAGACCATTATTCAGGCCAATATACTCCCGTTCAGCCTCCGATGCTATCTTCATCACCTCGAAAGCCTCCAACTGAATGCCGTTGGCTTTTGCAAATGCCATAACATAGGCAATTAGCACCGCGGCCGATGACGACAGTCCGCCCACGGGAATACTCCCTTTGATGGTTCCATTAATACCGTTCTTCAGTTTGAACCGCTTCTGCAGCGCAAACTTGGCTCCGCGAGCATAATCGCCCCAATCTCCTTGCTTCACCAGGGCCGGCGTAGCGATGTCAAACTCTACGTGACCGGTGAAGGTTTCACTATCCAGGATGACCTTGCTGTCCTCCCTGACGTCAAACCACAGGTCCACGCCCTTGTCAATGGCAAAGCCCGTCACTAGCCCGTGCTGGTGGTCTACGTGTGCACCTAATGTGCATACACGGTATGGACTGAAGATATGGTACTGCATTAGTCTCTCTTAAAAATATCCCTAGTGTAAACTTTGTCCTGAACATCATCCAGAACGGCATCATAGCGGTTGGCAATGATGGCGTCGGACTGGGACTTGAAAGCCGCAATGTCATTTACTACCTTACTTCCAAAGAACGTAGTTCCATCTTCCAGCGTAGGCTCATAGATAATAACCTTGGCACCCTTTGCCTTGATGCGCTTCATGATGCCCTGGATGGCGGACTGACGGAAGTTGTCAGAGTTTGACTTCATAGTGAGACGGAACACACCAACCACCACTTCCCTCTCCTTCACGGCATCGTAAGCACTGGAAGCAGTGTAGTAACCAGCCTTCTCCAGAACGCGGTCGGCAATGTAATCCTTACGCGTACTGTTACTGTCCACAATGGCCCTTATAAGATTCTCCGGCACATCATTGAAGTTAGCGAGCAGCTGCTTTGTGTCCTTAGGAAGGCAGTATCCGCCATAACCAAATGAAGGATTATTATAATGAGACCCAATCCTTGGATCAAGTCCAACGCCATTAATGATAGACTGAGTATCCAGGCCCTTCATCTCTGCATAAGTATCCAGTTCATTGAAGAAGGAAACACGAAGAGCCAGGTAAGTGTTTGCAAAAAGTTTCACGGCCTCAGCCTCCGTGGTGCCCATAAAGAGAACGGGAACATCCTGTTTGATGGCGCCTTCCTTGATGATGCCGGCAAATGCATGGGCGGCCTCCTCAAGGGCAGGTTCATCGTAACCAACAATGATACGTGAAGGATAAAGGTTATCATACAGAGCCTTGCTCTCACGGAGGAACTCAGGGGCAAAGATGATGTTGGGGACAACCACCTTGAAAGAGCCGTCGGCCTGACGTTCGCGATAGGAGAACTTTTCCCTTGCGGACTTGGTGTAACCAACGGGAATGGTGGATTTGATGACCATCACGGCGTCCGGATTCACCTCCAGAACAAGTTCGATGACTTCCTCAACGTGAGTGGTGTCAAAGAAATTCTTCTTAGGGTCATAGTTGGTGGGGGCAGCAATTACTACGAAGTCTGCATCTTTGTAGGCGGATTTGCCGTCCAGGGTTGCAACCAGATTCAGCGATTTCTCTGCAAGATACTTCTCGATGTACTCGTCCTGGATGGGGCTCTGCTTCTTGTTAATCTTCTCTACTTTCTCCGGGATAACATCAACAGCCGTAACCTGGTGATGCTGTGCCAGGAGTGTTGCTATGGATAATCCGACGTATCCGGTACCGGCTACTGCGATTTTCATGATACTACTTTTAGTCTACTTAGCTACATTCGGAATCCCCTTCAACTCATTCTGGATATACTCCAGCCCAGCAATCTTTGCCTTGGTCTCTTCCAGATTGAGGCGCTTGGTGTTATTAGAGTTGAACTCCTCAATGGTAACACGCTTCACATCACCCTCCTTGAAGTACTTGTCATAGTTGAGGTCACGGTTATCGGCCGGCACTCTGTAGAAATCTCCCATATCGACAGCTTTAGCGCACTCCTCTTTGGTGAGCAACGTCTCATACATCTTCTCACCATGGCGAATACCAATCACTTTGATATCCTCCTTCTTGCCGCCAAAGAGTTCGCAGACAGCCTCCGCCTGAGTCTGGATTGTGCAAGCCGGAGCTTTCTGAACGAGGATATCTCCGTTCTGGCCATTTTCAAATGCGAAGAGCACAAGATCCACAGCTTCATCCAAGGACATAATGAAACGAGTCATGCTGGGCTCAGTAAGAGTGATGGGGTTGCCACTTCGGATCTGGTCGATCCAAAGAGGAATGACTGAACCACGGCTGCACATCACATTGCCATAACGGGTGCAGCAGATTTTGGTGGTATTGGTCTGACGAGATTTGGCCACGGCAACTTTTTCCTCAATAGCCTTGGTAATACCCATCGCATTGATAGGATAAGCTGCTTTGTCGGTAGAGAGGCAAATCACAGCCTCAACCTTGGCCTCAATAGCAGCCGTCAGCACATTGTCTGTTCCAACTACGTTGGTATAGACAGCCTGCATGGGGAAGAACTCACAACTGGGCACCTGCTTAAGGGCAGCCGCATGAAAAATGAAATTTACACCAGGCATAGCGGCACGGCAAGACTCTAGGTCACGTACATCTCCAATGTAGAATTTAATCTTGTGAGCCACATCCGGATAGTTGGCCTGGTATTCATGGCGCATATCATCTTGCTTCTTCTCATCACGGGAGAAGATGCGGATTTCACCAATATCTGTGCGGAGGAAGCGCTTCAAAACAGCGTTTCCGAAGGATCCTGTGCCTCCACTGATGAGGAGGACTTTGTCTTTGAAGATTGACATAAATTATTGATTTCTATTATTTTACTATTATACACAACAATCCTTGAACAATGCTTTATACAACACCTTCGCTTCATTATCTAGCCGGCCAAAAGCATCGCTATCTTTAAATGCTGAGGCGATTGCTGACTTTATCTATTTTTTAAGCTTTTTCCGGCTATCGCCTACTATCTTTGAGCGAGTGACATCGTATTCTATCTCATCAATTCCTTCTACCTCAATATCCATGAACGAATAGAACCTGTGCCTGCCCGCAGTCAGCAAAGTACTCAGCTTCTTCATATGCATCTGCACACCATTAACCGTAATCCGACTCCTTACCGGCCCCGTTGACATGAGGTCACTGTACTTCAATAGCCCCTGCCCCCACATATGTTTTCCGGATTTATCTCTAAATGACAACGAATTATCATCGGCATTAACAAACAGAATTAATGTCACTAAACCACGGACAAGATTGCTGTGAGTGGATAAATCCAATTCAATCACCTCTATTCCATTCTGTTTCAGCATTTCCTTCTTCTCATCTGAAACAGCATTGAAAGACATCTCCTCCACCTGGGCACAAGATCCATTCAAATCTGTCATAGAGATTGGCACGGCCGGATGGATGAATACGCTCTTCACATACTCGAATAGACTTTGAATATATGACTCCTCACTATATTCGCGTTTCAAACGCAACTCTATAGTAGTACCCTGCTCATTCTTGGTTGTCTCCTGAACCATTCCCCAAGACTCCATATCTATGATGATGGTACGGTTCTTTGTGTCTGAGTTGGAGGAATGCAGATTCTGGGTTGTCACTTTTAGGGCGTCCCCTATCATGAAGACGGAGAGAATTCCAATGCCAAAGCGGGATATGGGGGTAAAGCCCGTAATGGAGTTATGTGCGGAGAATTTCTTGAAGTCGGCAGATTTATAGTAGCTTTTGCCTATCTTGAAGAAGTAGTTTGACAGGACATTGTCGTCCATTCCGATACCGTTGTCCCTCACCACCAACCAAACACGGCCATCTGAATCCTTCGAAACCGAAACGTCGATTTGCGGTTTGACTCTGGGGTCAATTTTAGATAGGAGGACGCAGGCATCGATGGAGTTCTGAATCAGCTCGCGCAGCGCAACCTGGGCTCTATCGTAAAGATTCTCACCCATTAGAAGAGTCATTATTTCGCTCTCTTCCAAGTGAATGGCGTATTCTTTGTCAGCATAGTTCCGGCGCTTAATGACAGGGGTTACAATTAGTGGGAGATTGAGTTTGTAGTCATCAGAAACTTCTTTGGGGGCCTTGGCAATGAATGAACTTGTATCTCTAATTTCCCGTTCAATGTTTGCACACATTTCTTTTACAGAATGTTCTACCGTGGGGCTGAAACATTCTGAATGAACTTCTATTTCCCTGTCGGTGAAAATAATGGAGTGTACTGACATCTGCTTAAGCCATTCGACTAGGGAAACCTTGAATCCAGGAAGTTTTTTATCTTCTATTCCCAGGGAAAGGAAGAGCGCTTCCGGAGTGCGTTCGGCATCGAAATCGAGTATGTCGGTAAGACGTAGCACAGCTGCGCAGTATTGAACGTTCAAACGCTGGTCCTGACAGAAGATGTCATCCTGGAGAATCTGCTTGCAGGATGTCGGGTCTTGCTTATTCAGGAAACTCGCGGGCTCGTTATGGCTGTGGCATAGCAAGACAAATTCTTCCCGGAATGAGGTACCGCCGTATGTGAAGAAGTCTTGTCTGTGTCTCTCTATTATGGCCAGTGCTTTTTCGTAGACATCTTTATTGGCGTGTTTTGGGCGTAGGTATTGTGTTACCGCAGCATATAGAATTTGCGCGAGGTGCTCTTCATACAAGTGCTTCTGTTCTTCGGGGACGATGGAGATTTCTCTTCTCAATGATTCTATCTTGTCCCGGAATTCCTTGTGGGTCTCGAGGTATAACTTGAATTCATCGCTTGATAGGACTTCTTCCTTCCTTACTTCGCTTACAACCATTCCGACATCGTGGAAATAAAAGGCCATAATGAGGACGGCCAACTCAAGCTGAGACAGTTTTTCCAGTGTCTCGTCGGGGATGATATATCCAGCTAGGTGAAGCAACTTGCGGCTATGGACAGGCTTATGAAGGGTATAGTCGTGAAAGGCTGTACTCCCTATTGTCTCCAAAAGAGGAGTGACTTCTGTTATGAAGTCATCGACTTTCTGACGGAGACCTGTGTGCTTCTGGCTGTCCCTTTCTTCAAGGGCCAGGTATAGCTTGGTCTTCGTGTATTCGGCTGGAGTAGGTATGAGAGGTGTCTTTGCCATAGCGTCTAGTTCATGGATGCCAGTTTATCAAAGCTCAAACCTTGTTTGATGGATGGAATCCTATGGTAACCATCCCTGATGTTCGGCTCTTGAACAGAGGCGATTAGTTGCTTGAAGGTTTCGGCATCATTCACGTTCAGGATACGCTTGAACTTTTCAAAGTAGCGTTTGGAAACCAAACGGGGATACAATTCTACATATCCATTGTATATGCTCAAATCCGGATACCAGTAGGTATCGAGATAACCATTCCCCGGGAATATAAGGGACAAGTAATAGAGCAGGATGTCTGCGCTGACCAGATCCTCAAACTTGACAACGGTTGCATATTGTCGCACAGTATCGGCCGATATGCTGATGCGCCTGGAGTTGGTGATGTCGTGCTTTACTCTATTGAGCGTGCCGATATATGACTGAAAGCGCCGGAAAGTGCGCTCTTCTGCCTGGATAAGACGACGCCGTGGAATAATGCAGAAACTGGTGCGAACGATCTCAGAGAGGATGTCGAAACGGCCGGTGTTTACCATTACCGCAGTAAAGGACAAGAAGAATTCGTAGTTAAAGAACCGGAAATTGTCTTCAAGATAGGACGAGAGATCGCTTCCCTCCAGCAGTTCAATGTCGTTATCTTCGTAGGTCTGAAGGAGCCGCTCAAAAAAGTCTTGAAATAGTTCGGGGGTACAGTATTCAGTGGAGGCAATGGTTTTGATGAAACTGATGAAGTCGTTTTTCAGCGCCTGCATTGAGTCAATGGAGGATTCTACCACCTCAACCAATTTAGGTGCGTTGTAACTTGACTCGACCGATATCTTATAATCTGGGATGGCGGACAGAAAGGTGTCGATGTAATCAGCAATGATGGCCCGTGTCCTTCTACTTTCTTTCTCTATGGCTGTTTTGACGGCGTTGACCTTGCCGGCTGTTTTGAGGTATGCAGGGGCATCGGCTCTTAGGTATGTCGGCATTTCGCCTAACGGAGGACGGTCGAATTTTGGCTTGTCGTATATGTCCCGAAGGAGCTGGTCATATCCTTCTTCGAAGATGTTATCATTGCTGAGGTCGATGTATATTCTTGATTTGGCAAAAACAGGGATGTATGCTTTACCTTCTTCGTTGGTTTCAAATATGACCGGGATGAATTTTGTTTGGGCAACGCTACCGTAGAGCTCGGAGGATATAATGGTGCTTTCGATTCCAACGCCTCCTTTGCGGCTGTCGGCTTTCTCTACATATTGTTTGTTGCAGATAAGGAGAACTTTGTCCACGGAAGGATCAGTTACCATCCGCTCCATGTATGAGTTTTTGTCCTGGCCGTCTTTGAGGTCCCAAAGGTCTATGACAACGTATACCCCATCCCGCATCAGTCGCTGGGCAAGTTGCTGAGTCCTTATGAGGTTCTCCTCCGGCTGGCGGCAATAGGAGATGAATACTTGTGGTGTATTGTTGCGCATATTGTTATTCAGGGAACTTGGCGGTAAGGTAATTGACAAAGGAACTGCAAGTGACCAGGAAGAATAGTGCTTCTTCGTGGCCGGGGGAATAGGATCCACTGTTGTCCATCAGCGCATGACGGACTCCAGTATTTGGTTGATTGGTGTATGCGTATAGTTGCTCGAATGCTTCTTTCAGTCTGGGATGAATAGGATGGCCTTTCTTCTCAAACGCGTTCAAGGCCTCGCCGAGTTTGTTGGCTCCGGTGAACTCGCGGCAAACATATTCGACAGCCGAGATGGATTCTTTGATGCTATTGGCGTAGTCCCCTTCTGGGCGCTGGGAATAGAGTTCAAGGGCACGAGCAAAGTGTTCTTTGACACTTACGCTTTTGTGATTGACTGCTGTTTCTATGCTCTTAACTTCTTCATCGGAAATGCTGTCTATGACCTGGTCCGCTACTATCTTGTATCCAAATCTAAGACGTGCAAACTGCCAATTGAGGTCCTTTACGAAATAGTCGTAGGCCGCTGTTGACTGTGACTTAAGGTTAATGAGTACGAATTCTATAAAGTCCAATTTCCGATACCATGGAGTGGATGAGGAAATGATGAAGGATTCCAAGTCATTAAAATCATCCGAATACTTTGAGATGCGGTACTGGGAGCGCCTTTTGTTGAGGAAATGTGTCCATATATAGGCTTCAAACTCATCGGAGGGCATGTGCTCCCATATCTGTTCGCCTTCGTCATTCAAAATGTTGCAGGCGCCCTCAAATGCCGAGGAGATTGCATTTGCTACGGCATCTGGGACGTCCTTCTTTATAAGGATGTCGGAGACTTTTATGTATCCGTTGCGTTCTGAATAAAGAGGCATACCAGTGATGTTCTATCTATTTGCCGTATGGCGTATTAGATCCAATAGTTTAGTTGAAAAGTCGTTGGGGCTGGAGTGATCAACAAAAGAACAACGGCCATGGAACTTTTTGATTACTGTATTTAGTTCGTATGATTTTGAAGATACAGAAGTGCGGTAGAAGATAACAATGGGGTCTGGATTGTTAATTACCTTCTCCAATTTGGACACATCTATATTGTCTGAGACAAGGAATACGTAGATATCAGCTTCACAGTCTTCGCTGTGGACATATCTTAACGATATGCCTTGTTCCTGACTAAGCTTTGTATTCCAATAGTCTATAAGTTGCATAACTGAAGACTCTTCTGGGCAGGTTGATTTGGAGGAAACTATACAGATAGTATATGTATTCGATTCTGCGTTGACTTCCATTTGGTTGTTTGGATTATGTTGCTTATCTTTGTTGTGCGAAAAGTAACAATTTATATTATGACGTTTTTGAAACGAATTTTTTCTGGTTTTGTTTGCTCGCGGGTGCGGGGGTCTTTGCGGTGTTATCGGCGAGTGTTTTCTTCTTGGCGAGCGGGGGCGCATCGGGTGTCGATGGTGGAGGACACTTGTGTTCGATGGTGTTCGGTTTCTTGGAGTTTTTTGCGTTTTCGGTGAAACGCGGCTTTTATGGTTGAAAAAATATTTGTAAATTGCAGGCGTGTTTGCTACGTAAGGTGCTGAGTTTTTGCACAACCGGGCAATGAAACACGCACAACGGATAGGTCTTTAAAATGTCTGGCGGCTGCGTTGCAATAGTGTCCAATGTTGTCCAATTTTGGGGCTATGTGCAACTGGTTGAGCGATTGATGTAACGGTAACCGCGTATTGAATTGAAGGTCAGGAAGTTAGCGCGCTAACTAACGTATTCTGTGTTGGAGCACGTTTCAATTAACACTTTCATATTATTTGCCCGTGACATAGCAGGAGCTTTTTTTATGAGCTTATTCTCAAGGTATGAATACAACGCCTCATCAGTTAAATCATCCTCTATAAATCCATTTCCAAAAATCTTTACAAAATAATCGGATGTTTCTATTTTCGCTTTATCAAAGAAACTCATCACATTTGGGATGCGAGTTAGCTCAACATTCTTTGTTGCTTCTTTTACACTCTTTGCATATCCTGTATCCTCGTCCAAATTCCCATCTGTTACAAAGAACACCTTTTCAGAATATTTCATAAGAGATTCTATCAAAGAACCTGAGAAGAAAGCCCCAATAGACACTATGTTTATAGACCCGTAACCAAAGTTTTCGCAAAGAGATGCAAGCGTTCTTATAAACAATTCTTTCGTTTTTCCTTCAACATAAATTGAACATTCTTCTTTTTCAACGGTTTTTATGTCATTCCCGGCTTTTATTAACTCATCTAATTCATATAATTCCGGCCCAATATTTTTCAAATCAAAGCGTCTAGGAAACAAGGGAATCCAGCCATTATTGCTCCCCCATACCATTTCAAGAGTGCTATTAGGTGTATTGTAATAAAAAGCAATTAAACCACCAATTGTTCCATAGCCATAACCCTTATAAAACTTTGAGATAGATTGCCAATATCGATCACGTTTATCATGGGTTAGACCATCATAAAAGGCAGAATCACGGTTCATTACTGTATCACAACTATCATATTCTACTGCGGAAAAAACATCCGCAACCTGTGTTTCTTTTATTTTATCTATACCCTCACGATATCCGAATGCGGTAAGCAAATAAATATTTTGAATTCCAAGTTTTCTAGCCTTTTCTGCAGTCTCAACCAGCTGTTTACTTGACTGGTTTCCAGTAGCTATAATATCATCAAGTAGCACCAGGTTATTAATCTTCCCTAATTTGACTAATTGCAAGTTCTCCTTAGAGAAAAAATATGAAGAGCTTAGCCCGTTTATCAAACGAAAATTATATGCTATCATTGCACCACTTTTACCATCGTTTCCGATAGGCATATAAAGTGTATTTTCATTGCTAATCTTGTTGCCCTTTTCTTGGGCATGTCTCAACAACTTTGAGTATGCAACATTAAGAGCAATATTTAAATCATCTGAACCAATTACGTTCAGGTTCTTAATAACACGCAGAGCCAAATCATAGTCATTACTCTCAAACTGGAGAACCCATGCCATAACTTCCTCAAGACTCTTTTCTACAGGCCAAGATTGGATAATAGCTTTAACCTCGTCAAGATGGTTTTCTAAATATTTTGGATACTTCATAAGCGACTTTTGGTATAAGTTAATCAAGAATGGTTTCGTAAGAGCCTATTCCCGTAAAGTGACAATTAAGCATCTCTGCAAACCTACCTAGAACAATTCCAAGATGTTCTTTGGCCCTATCAATATCCTTAGCATCTTTTTTTACCGTGGGTAAAACTTTTAGGCATCCAACACCTTCAATGTACGTTGTAATAAATCTTAGGACGACATCGTTATACTGTTTGCTGCTCTCAATATGCATAAGTCGTGAATGTCCCTCTTCTAAAACAAACTCCCACGTCTCTATAGCGCCATCCTCTATCAATTTTTTGATTTCAGACTTGAAAGAATGATCTTTATTTTTTATCAATATATACATAATCGTAATTTTACCTAATATCAAGAACTTATTTATACTTGGATTTGCTTGCATGCAGTTGACTTTGGGCAAGCATCCACTACCATTGTCTCAATATGAAAATATGACAGGGACAGGTTCGCGTCCACATATTTGTAAACTTTTAATTGATGTTTGGCAGATGATGTGATTCTTTCCTATCACATTTCCCTGCTTATGCCGTTACTTTATTTGTATAGTTCTTTTTGCCTACCGCCAGCAAGAACCACACGTTGAGTGTAAGACATGTTGGTTCTATGCAGCATATGTTTATATATTCTTTTAAGGATACATTTTTCTTATCCTTATTGCCTCTTCAACCCAATCTCCAATGTTTTCTGAGATGTATTTATACACATTGGTACTCATCACATATGGTGGATCGTATGCATGACAAACGGAAGAAAGAAGAATCTCATTATCATCTGCCTTGTTATCGCGTTTTGCAATATAGGTAGAGGTCTTATCAATATAGAACGCCCTGAAAGGATTGTTTCCTTTCGTACTCTGATTGCCAAGTATATCCTTCAAGTTATGGACATATATACCTACAATACCTTTACCGGCACGCCATGCCTCTTCTATTTCTCTATTACACCACTTACGCTCTGCTGTTTTTTCTCCAATTAGAACGACTAAGCATGACTTACCAACAAGACTGTCCTGTATCCATTTTAGAATATTGGCATCACCCTTTTGTTTAACCTCTTCCCACTTATTAGATGTGAGAGGCTCATCACCCTCTACAACACCTATATTCCGCACTTGACCAGCACGCCAAGAGTCTTTGGCATAATGGAAACTATAGAATACTTTTCTCTTCATAGTGCCTTGTCCTTATTTATTGTGATTTCGCTCTCTCATCGGACGTGACATGTCATAATCCTGTTTAGTTCTGTTGTCGAAAGCATTATCAATCATCAACTTGAAGTTCTCTACGTTTAGCTTATCCCAGTTTATCACTGAAATGTTTACACCCACTTTTAACAAATTGTCTATTATCCTTGCTGGCATATAGGGATAACGCCTTTCAAATTCTGTTCGTTCTGTTATGGATGTCCATGACTGCTGCTCAGGATAGATAGCTGTTTTCTCATTTCCAAAGCCACAAGTATAATAGTCACTCTTTACTGAAGGAAGAAGTATAACAATGATTCCAGACTTCTTGTTCTTCTTACCATCATGCATACTGGAGTATATCTCCCAATCAACATGCTTTCTGTACTGCGTCTCTGTCCCAACCAAAACAATGGTTACTGTAGTATCACGTAAATACTCATCACGAATATGCTCCCTGACTTTCTGATCATCCCAATCTTCGGGTATCTCACCCAAGCCAACAGAACCATCAATAAATACCTGGTTCTTCTCTGCCCAGCTTATTAATTCATTCTTATACCACTGGTCATTCTTGTGGTGGTAACAGACAAAGACCTTATGCATGATTCAACGTTTTAGAAAGTCCTTTCAGCACCAATGATACTATCTCCATAATGTTCACAGAATGGAACAATCTTAGGTTTTCATCGTCAGTGAGGCCATTGCTTCTTAAATCAGCCAATGTAATAGTATCAAGTATTGAATAATCTATATGTTGCCCCTGTGCGTCATAATAACCATATAGTTCTCTGTATTTAGCATCCTCACAAGCTATATTAAGCAATACCTCTGACTTAACTGCATCTTTTTCTATGATTTCAGACAACAATTTTGCAGCACCACCAAACCCACCTATCAAATATACAGGATGATTCGCTTGTTTAGCTGTAATAAACTCCTCAACAATACCTGCCATGCAGCCAGAGAAGCCTTTTATCTTTCCTCCAACTAACACACGTGCCTTAGCTTGTGTCTCAGTTTGTTGGCGCATGGCGGTCAAGGATGTTGACCACATATAACGCAAATCATTATTCACTGGTGGCACAAATTGTTTCTCTATATCAGCAGGCACTGCATTAGAAGGCTTGCATTCAACCAACTGAACGCGACAACCGAGATAATCTGCCTTATCGACCATTGACATATTGTTGTATTGCGGCCATGAGAGATAGTTTGTGAAATAAATGACATCTTGCTTTTCTTTCTCGTACTTACCATATTGGTCGGACAAGTCGCGGAACAACTTTGTATAACCATCTTTGCGAAGATTACCCCCATATATCATCTTTCCACCAGCCTTTAATATGTGGCGTGACAACTCCACAGTCAAGTCACACATCATCTCTCTACCAATACCAAGTAAAGGTAAATCTTCACTATCAGAAACCGAAATGGCTATCTGTGCGTCATTCAATTTGTATTCATCTGCCTGTTGCTCCATCGGGGTCTTAAATCTTTTCACTGTTTTCATCTGCTTGGTGATGGATTTTAGCACCTCTATTTCTTCGTTTCCAAGAGGAGGCTCTGGATAGAATACAACCTCTTTATCTTCCTTCAGTACGGAGAGGCTATGAGCTTCTGGAGGATAGGGCAAATAGTCGGAATGTTCATCGCATAGAGACATCAACAACTGCGATTCATAAATGTAATCTATAGCAGTCCTCAATAACAAATTAATCACTGGTCGCCAGTCACCATGAAATACAGTACTTGGCACATTACCAATGTAGGGGAATAAACGATCTGCGCCATCATTGAGTTGTGACACAACGACCATTGGCTTCTTGTTCTCCTTGGCGGTAAGTGCCTCAATACGGCACCACTCACGAGATGAATAGGTATCCGTAAACAATACAAGTAACAACGACTCCTTGATATTGTCCTTTATTTGTTGGTCAAACTGGTATCCATCCAAAATATCATGAACATCAAAAAAACTGCGCAGTTTAGTGTCTGAGAATAGAAACTGCCGCACCTCTTTAGCCATTGTCTCACCAGTATTCCCCTTGTCGCGCTTAGAATGGCTGATAAATATGGAAACTTTCTCGGTCTTAGCACCTCCCAGATAACGGATGATAGTTTCAAACAGACGAGTTTTGAACTCGTCAAGGTTGTCCATCACGCTTTCTGTCTGGAGCACAACCATCTGGTCTTTGCTCAACTCCTCTAGGAAAGAAAATGCGTGACTGTCAAGTTTTACACCTACTATCTTCAGTTTATCATCCGCATTGCCCTTCAAAAGGTTCTGGGCATATTCGCGCCATGCAGACGAGCAGAACATATTAATATCAACAAGCAACAATAACAAGCTCTTTTCGCTTCCCGCATAGGCAATGCTTGTCAACCCGTTGTCATCTCCTGTCTGGAAATAAACAGGGATATCCAGTCCGTCCATAAATGGGCTGGCAGTATCGCGACACAGCGTCTTGTAAAGCATGGTGTAAACCTGTGCTCCTTCTTTATAGGCACTGTGATACAGGACGTGTATTGATAATGGTGTCTTCATCATACTTCAGTTGATTGCACTTATAACTGCCAATCCAATATACTGTCAAGAGGATGGTTCAACATGGTAGCTGAGAAAATCTTCTGTTCCTTAACCATTGAATCTTCTACCCTACCTGCTGTTTTTGAAATGTAGGTGTTTAGCGATTTGGTTCCACGTAATACGGGAACAATTTGCAGATATTCGGGCAGTACAGCCTTAGAAATCTCTTTCACCGTAATTCCAGCTACTTGTAAACGGTCATATCCATAACCGATTTCCCAGGGCATCCACTTAGAATTAAGTGCATTTTGAGAAAGGATACACAGCATGTGGGTACTCCTCCTAATACCATTCTTAATAGCATTGACTACGCTATTGGGGTCATCACGGTTGATGCTGTAGTCATATTCATCAAAGTAAATGTCCACCCCACTTTTGCTGATATAATCAGCTATCTTCTTCGCTATTTCCTTGTCGTTCTTTTGGTGACTGATAAACACACAGTTTCCTGTCCGCGGGTATTGTTGTTCATTCAAATAATACCTGTTAGCCATAATTATCTATTTACTCAATGGTTCAAATCGCAGTAATCTCTCTCAAAATTCTTTGTAATATCGTGTGCTTCGCCGCATAATGGACATTCAAATACTTCCGTATTTTCCTCGCAGTTCAAGCAGAAACCACGCATCATATGATGGTTGCCTTCGTTGTGAATATCTAGATTGTCATAGATAACGGAATCCTTTGTACCACAATATCCACAGTCAACTCGCCTATAGCCTGTCAATGTCTCATAGCCGCAACAATAGCACAAGTCCAAAGCTGGTGAATAGGCGCGGTGGAAGCACCCTATGCAAGTCCATACTGGGTTGGCATTTTTTGCTGCGTATTGTTCCATTGCTTTTATGTATGGATCATAAGCAAGTACCCTCTTATAAAAGTCAAAACCAAATTTGCTCTGCAAATATTCCGCAGGGAGTCCCCCCTGTAGAAGTGTCGGTCAGCAAGACAAGCACCACCATTTAGCAGGGCATAGTACTCCATACTCGCTACCTGACGGTGCAGTAACGGTACGCTGAGCAGACCCTGCTGCTGAATCATTGTGCATATCCTGGCATCCATGATAAACCGTGTTTAGATATTTACTTAAAAATCCCTCCCTAATCGATAATAACTTGCCCACTTAAACCGTGCTTCACCTTTTAAATAACTTTGCTCCAACTATTTGCGGATCTAACGTTTTAATAATCCAGTCGGTGACGGAGTGAAACGGAGCCCACAGGCTGACACCACTTCATTGTCATAAGGATCTTTTGCATATGCTTGCTACGCAAATATGCCTGGAGTGCGTCGGCAAGTTCAGTATGAACTTCATCGGTCGTCATCGGCTCCTTTCCCTGGGACAGATTATAAAAATGTGCGTCTTGATAGAAAGACTTCTCAGATATTTACATTATCTGTAACTCTGTATTCTACTCTCTTCAACGGAAAGGAAATACCCTTGTTGGTGGGCCAGATAGAATACCTGCATTAAATTAGCATACCTTTCTCTGATGGACGGACCAAGGATAATCCTGCACAAGCGGAAAGGGTAGTCCCCTTGTCCCAAATCACCTGACTTCCGGATTGTTTTCTCCACATAAGGCGTCAGAATCCCGTTTTCTCTATTAATAAACCATCCGTCCGGCTTTTCGCTATTCATCAACAACCGGGTCTCTTCCTCGGCTTGATAATCGGCATGTTTCAAGAAATGGCGGCATTTCTGAAGCAGATTCAGGCGAAACCTGATGCCTTTCTCTTTAAGGGAATCCATCAGTGTCCCTATCTTCTTTAACTCTTCCGATTCCGGGTCAATGTACCTAATCTTGTATAAATCGTCTTTCCTCTTCGCGTCTCTCTCAAACACCAAACATACCCCGCGGGCGTTGTCACCATAGAGCCGCCACAGATCCAAATCATCTATCCTTGAGGTGAAGGAGGTGATGAACTCCTTGTCGGCAAAAAGGTATTTGTCGTATTCTTGTTCGTAGTCTTCCTTGTAATTCCGGATGACATCGCCCAAGAAGTCCGTCTCGGTCTTGTCATTCATAGACACGATGCTGTTCATACGGATCTTCCCGGATTCCAATATGGCCACGAGTCCCTCAAAACTGGTGTATTTGGCCATCTCCTCAACATCATCGGCTTTTACCGGCAGCAGAAGCAGATGCTCAAGGATGCTGCGCTCTGTATCTTCCTTCAAGAAATAGCTCTCGGCTGCGGGGTCATAGAGTATTTCCTCCTTAGTAATTATACTGCCATAAACCGTTGCTATCTGTTTTATAATCTGTTCCCTTTTAGCGATGGCATCGTCCGGCTCCCGGAGAATCTGTTGCATCCATTCCTCAAACGATTTATTCTCGTTAATGGATTCTTTCCGCTTGTGGACATATATTCCTCCCTGATGGAAAAACTCCATCTTCCAGCAAGGAATGTCATACTCTGTAAATATGGAGTCTGTCCGGAATCGGTTTCCCAAACGATAAACCAGTTTGAGAAAGGGTTTCTCATAAACGTAGTACGTATCCGAGAAACTGCATAACGCGATGTTTTCCTTGCTCTCCTCGTGCCTGACATTCACATCTCCATAAACGCGGAGCATTTGATCCGCCTTCTTAACGCAATTGTGATACTCTCTAAGCGTCTTGTTTACGGTGAACAAATCTCTGGTTGCTTCTTCCTTATTAAAGGTATAGCGAATGAGCTGCTCTTCGCTAACTGCTCTGCCAACCTGTTCCCACTCCTTAAAAGAATCTCCATAAAGGCCGCTACGTTCCTTCTCTTTAAACCAGTTGCTCAGCACGGGATAATCCACCAACTCACATTCCTCAATATGAGCCTGCGTTCCTAGATGGTTCATCCTAAGCAAATATAGTTTATCGAGCATTAGCACTTGTTCCGGTTATTATTTACGCCGCGATATCCCATTCGTTTGTTCTGGCTAGGCCATCGCTGGTTTCTTTCTAGAACTACTTGCCACGATAGCTAGCGCAGCAATTATTCAAATTCCGACAAACTATAGTGAGCACGAATGGCATTTATCATAAACCTATCACTCCTCTCCAAAATGTGCGAATACGCCAATCTGTTCATCCAACCAGTTCTTAAACTCAGCACGAATTAAGACCCTTGCTGGTGATAATTTTAATTTTCTTTCACTAATAAAAGTATCAATCATAGGTTCAAACTCATTGATAATGCTAACGTAGTCCCTTCTTCCACTAATGTTTGCAAGATATAAGACATAGAGTTTCTTTTGATCAGACGGCTTAAAACCAGATTCGCGATAAGAGTCACTGATTTCAACAAACATATTTATTAAGTCTATTGTTGTTTGTGAAAGGAGATCTTGACCACCAAACAAAGCATCATACTGACTATCGAATATTTCACTCTTTTTGTTAGAAATCAAATCGGGTCTACCTTTAGCTGCTAACAAAATCTGCCCCATCCGTGACATTGTTACGGAGATAGAATAATTCTTACTGCAATCTCCAGTATTTCCTCTTTTACGTATATATAGAATGCCATGATCAGCTAAATAATTCTCGAGATTCAATTGCTCTGGCCTTGTGGACCTTAAATCTACCAAACTTATAGAGTTCTGACTATTTGTATATTCCCCGATGAGGTTTTTTTCAGAAACATCCGTAACATTTAATACTCGTACCAAAACATTTGCATGGGACAAATACTGAGTTAGGTTTGATGGATCTTCTTGATTGAAAATATGAATTGTTCGTAGGGTCTGCCCTCCATTTAATACTTGCAAACCAGTTATCTCCAATTTATATCGAGAATTAGCATTGATTTGTGTTACTTGAATACTATCCGCTACAATTGTTATCCCATTATTGTAAAAGAAAAACTTACTCGGAGAATCCTTTAAAGTTCTTTCAATATTCTTGTTAAAACCAGAGCGAGTCAGATATCCTCTAATATTATCGTACATAACTCCCATCTCAATCTTAGAAGACGCAATTAAAGAATTGTCTTCAATGGACGGATTCTCTCTCAACGATTTATCTGATGAAGTCATCCTTATTAATTCGACCAAGCTAAGGCGAATAATGTATGACTTCCTTGAGTCCAAAGGATTCTCTGAATATGACATTAGAGCTTCCGGCGAAAGGATTACTGTCGTATTGATGCTCTCTGGTCTTTCAAACACTAATGAAACCAAATTATTCAAATCAATGGGATGAATACTCACGCCAAAAATATCAGATAGCTGCACAAGATTCCTATTATCAATTTCTAGAGCATGATTCTCATTGCTAACAATAAAAAAGTCTATACTCCATTCATCATTCGAATTTAAACACTCTAAAATGTCATCGGTTTTATCTTTTAACTTACCATCTGGTAATGTGTTATTCATCGTCTTGAGTATTCCGAGATACTTTGATGATAAAACTGTTTCATTTAAACTCTGTTCTTTATTAACATCAAATTTCTCTCTAAACTTAAAGTTAAAAAGCGAAATCCTTTTTCCCTCTTGTTCGATAAATATCGCATCTATTCCTTCATCCGACTGTCGAAGATCAAAAAAAGTAGAGTTAAAATCTGAATCAACTATCCCATCCGTAATATCATCATAATCCGCAATACTGATAAGAGCTTGAACAGCCAAATAATAAAAGCCAAACCTCGCTTTTTCTGTATCCGATAATACGGAATCTTTAATAGAGAAAGGATCAATTATAGGCTTAGCAAGATCGTAATGTCGAATCGAACGGGATCTTATTGCCTTAAAATCGTTAATTGTCGCCATATAACAATTATAATATCTCATTAACGGTATAACTCTCAACAAACCTTAAAGCCTTTATCACCTTAGGTGTATGAAAAGATAACTGATTGTAAGTTTTATAGACTTTCAGTTGCGCAATCGCGGCAGGGGCCTCAAGGATACCACTTTCATAAAGGTTAACAACAATACTAACTTTGTCATTTGCGACAGGGCCAAACACCAAATCATAATTATGTTCCACACCTTTTCTACTATCCACAACAAAGTTTAGCCATGCCTCATCTGGTCCAATAAACTCCCTAATCTTCAGTTCATGATTTGTAAACAACGAGTCATCTATTTCAAAAACAGATACTGTTCTCTTGCCCCACTTTGCTCTATCAATTTTAATAGAAGTCCAATGCTCTGCCTGCTCCTTTTGGGTAGTGGTATAAAAACCCTTACCAAAATCAGTCTTCTTTCTTCCCAATCGAAGGTTGGGTTTACGTACCTCTACATTTGAGCCGTGATACAATCTCATCTTCTCTTCCTCCTCTGAATAAAACGGTCTATCTCATCTATCACATATCCGGTTCCCTGCGTGTGCAAGAGATCATAGTGATTAACTAGGAAATCATCGGCCTTGTAACGTTTAAAAAGAGCCAGAGCCTGAAGGCCTGTCAGTCCTTTGGCAAGTGCATATTTCTCAAGGCAATACGTATAAAACTCAAATTCCTCCGTTGTAACTGGAGTTTGATCTGACTTCCTTGCATCCTCAAAAACATCATACAATGCTTCAGTGCTCAGATACCACCATTTTGCGCCTTCATCATAGAGTTTGTTATACATGGGATTAGTATAGACATATACAAGACCCTCATCCAGAAAAATATGCTTTCTCTGTGACACATATTCTGCAAGACGTGAAATCTTGATTGGAACTATTTGTTCTTCATAGACTCCCATGATACAATATTTCTTTTAGATTCTTCGCTTCGCTCAGAATGACAAATAGTGAGCTTGAATTGCTATCTCGTTCCCGGCATATCCCCGTTCCAACCGTGCCCTAGGTCCCAGTGCTCGTCATAGACAAACTCAAAGCATGGAAGGGAGAATTCCTTCTCCAACAGTTCCGAAAGCTCGTCCAGAATGGGTTCGGCCCAATGACCAACCAGCACTATAAACTTGTCAATGTTCCATGCCACGCGTCCGCGGGGGACCTGAGTATAGTCGCCCTTGAACTTGGTGTCCAGGTGTTTGGCCTGCGCACGAAAGTACTCTTGAGCCCAAATCTGCCGGTGCAACTTGGGGTAATTGATAAAAGGCACTCCTTTCTCGGCAGCTTCCTCTACCTCCCGAGGCGTCAGCTCCTTCTTCCGCACCCCAAAGAACGAGTGCTCCTGAGGGTCGTACCAGAAGATTCCTACGCACGGCATCTGCTCGTCGAAGGACTTCATATCGGCCATCTGGGCATTGTGTTCTTTTTCCGTTAATTGGGTCATAAGGTCTTTTGCTTTAGATTCTTTGCTTTGCTCAGAATGACAAGATAACTTACTGCTTTATCTCTTCCAACACTTTATCAAACTCTTCCCTGGAAACGCCTATCGTTCGAATGTTGTTCTTAACAATATCCTCCGGAACCGGTTCTTCGTGGGTTTGAAAAACAACATTACGAAGCATTCCTTCTTTGAACCACATCTCATGTCCACCCTTTGTCCTTACTAGCTCCAATCCCAGCGCCTTCATAATCTTCCGAAATCGGGCTATAGAGATATTGCTGTATTTCCCCATAACTAAGCGATAGCGTATTGAACAGGAACGGTTTGTTTCTCAAAGTCAAGGGCGAAGATGTCTTGAAGCTGCTTATTATCCAGTATATCCCAAGCCAATGGAGACAAGAACTCAACCTTTCTGGCTTCTTTGCTCCATCCATGCTCCACAAGGTACTGGTTAAGAGTACCAAGTCGGATAGTGGTCTCAAAGAAGTCTTCGGCAACAATCTCGAAAGAGGCCTTGGCGTCATCAATGGTTTTACCGTAACCCATTAAGTCCAGTGCAGGAGCATAGGCAATCTTAAAGCCGTCGTTCTCGTAAATGAAAACATCCAGCTTTGCGTCAACCTTTCCTTTGGTTACCTTAATATAATTGCGGTTCTTCATATCAAAATGTTATTTGTTCTTTTTCAGATTCTTCGCTTCGCTCAGAATGACAATTATTCCACCGGCACCTTCAACACCACTTTCTTTACCAGCTGGGGACCGGCAGGGGTGCAGAGCAGGGGTTCGTGGGCATCGTCGGGCCACACCACCACAAAGTAACCTTCGCCAATCACAGCGTCCAGGCCGGGCTCGTCGGCATAACGGGCGGCATCCTTTTCTTCGTTGTAGGGGATGGTTTCTTTCACCTGCGACAGGGGCTTGCAGCGAATGAGTTCGCAGCCGCGAAGTGCCAGCTGAACATCAATGAAGCGGCGATGCGCCTCTAAGCCCTTCTCGTTCACCGCTTTGGTCATAGACTCGCTCACAATGGCCTTTACCCCATTGTCCAGCATATAAGATCCCAACTCCACACTGGTGTCCAGCGTCCTGATGTATTCCAGTGCCGTGTCAAGCGCCGGCGTGAGGCCCTTATACAAACCTATGTTCTTAATGTGATCGTAAATCATAAAACTACTTGGTAAATCTCTTTTCAATTACATCCCAGTCCACAATCCCCCACAGCGCTTTGAGGTGCGCGGCACGGCGGTTCTGGTAATCCAGATAATATGCGTGTTCCCACACGTCGAAGGTGAGAAGGGGCCTGAGGCCGTGAGCGACGGGGTTATCTGCACCGGCATACTGGCCGACGGACAACTCCCCGTCGGCGTTGGCCTGCAGCCACACCCAGCCGGAGCCGAAGAGGCTTACGCCTTTGGCTTCGAAGTCTGACTGGAAGGCTTCCAGACTCCCCCATTGCTTGACAATTTGGGCAAAAAGGGGAGATTCTTCGCTGCGCTCAGAATGACAAGGAGTGAACTGCGTGAAGTACAGCTCGTGATTCAGGATCTGGCCGGCGTTGTTGAAGACGCCACCGGTCGACGCCTTCACTATCTCCTCCAGGCTCTTTCCCTCCAGCTCTGTCCCGGCAATGAGCTTATTCAGGTTATCCACATAGGTCGGCAGGTGCTTGCCGTGATGAAACGATAGGGTTTCATCACTGATCACAGGCGCCAGGGACTTGTATGGAAGGTCTATTAACTTGAACATACTAGTAGTTCTCCGGCTTCAATTGGAAGTAGCTCTGAGGATGGTCGCAGACGGGGCACACCTCCGGAGCCTTGGGGCCGATGACGATGTGGCCGCAGTTGGAGCACTGCCAGATGCAGTCGCCGTCGCGGGAGAACACAAGGCCTTCCTCAATGTTGGCCAGAAGCTTACGGTAGCGCTCCTCGTGCTCGCGCTCGATGGCCCCCACCATGCGGAACTTGGCGGCAATCTCCTTGAAGCCTTCTTCCTCGGCCTCGGCGGCCATGCGGTCGTACATGTCGGTCCACTCGTAGTTTTCGCCGTCGGCTGCGTCTTTCAAATTCTCCGTAGTGGCAGGTACGCCGCCATGCAGGTACTTGAACCAGATTTCCGCATGCTCTTTCTCATTGGCTGCGGTCTCTTCAAATATCTTGGAAATCTGTACATAGCCGTCCTTCTTGGCCTTTGAGGCATAGAATGTGTACTTGTTGCGTGCCATGCTCTCCCCGGCGAATGCCTCCAGGAGATTCTTTTCGGTCTTAGATCCTTTGAGTTCCATATTGCTTCA
>ODAI012527016.1_pt1 | contig 65090 bp, 50 predicted proteins | sample 1539321 | NCBI WGS metagenome assembly ODAI01 (sample SAMN02144231, study PRJEB22623) | gut metagenome | biome: sheep rumen | host: Ovis aries | place: New Zealand
AACCAAAGTTTCCCTGTCCATCAACAAGTGGATATCTCATTGACCAACCTTGTGCCAAACGAACCATTGCATCGTAGATAGAAGCATCTCCGTGTGGATGGTATTTTCACATTACTTCTCAAACGATTCTGGCAGATTTTTTATGTTTCTGGCTATAAACATTATTCATCTGATACATTCCAAAAAGTATTCTCCTAATTACAGGTTTTAGTCAGTCTCTAGTATCAGGTAAAGCACGAGAAATAATTACAGACATTGAATAGTCTATATAAGATTGTGTAATCTCTTTTTCAATTGGATGCTCTATTTCTGGCTGATGGTGAGTCTGAGCATTCAAGAAAGCTTCATCTTTATCGTTCATAAAATTTTTTAATAAGAATAAAAAATCTGAATTTTCACTTCATATTTTATAGAAAATCCATCAAAAATTTCAAGCTATCAACTATTGACTTATAGAAAAATGATTTATAATCTTAAAATTCAGTTCGGAATTTTTATAAAAATTGAGAAATCTGGCTTTATTTCGTATATGAGATGTTAAAATTTGGTATATTTTGTATTTTAAGTTTTACTTGACAAATAAAGTAAAATATTTATTTTAATGTAAATTAAAACAAAATGTTAAACATAGAAGAAAGGATTAAATTATGAAAAAGTTTTTTAAAAAATTGTTCTGCAAACACGAATATGAATACCATGGAGATATTAAAGAAACCTATTTAACTGAGGATTTCAGACTTTATAGGGAAGATTGCTATCGACTATATAAATGTAAAAAATGTGGCAAATTAAAGAAAACATTTATATTTATAGGAGATTAATAGTAAGATTCATAGATAAAAGCAGAGAAAGACAAATAACGGCCATATAAAAACCGCTATTTTTAACTTAGCCTTGACTTTTTATACATTTTCAATAATTAACAATTAGCGAAACAAAAATTTCAGTATCATGTGTAACCCCAAATTCAAGAAAGAATACTACAAAAAGCGGTTCTTTCGCCCTAACAATCCATTACTTCGTATGGCATCTAATATTATCAAAAAATTGGAAGGCTCTGATGAAGAAAAGCTCGGTCAGTTTGAGATTCTCATTCAGACCGAAGAATTCCGCAGGAAATATCCTGGATTGCTTGGAAAAGACGTTGCAACTATCGTAAGAATGCAACTCGGTAAGTAGAATTTTTGTCGAACACATTATCCTCTCCGCCACATTGTCGCGGAGAGCTTTTTTATATAGCAACCAATAACAACAAAAAAAAATCATTTAAAAATTTTGCTTTTTTTATAATTGTGAATATAATCTATACAATATTTATAACTTAACAAAATTCACAAACATGATAGAGAAATGACCTCAAAAATCAGAAAGCAATAGTAATGTAACAGTTTTAACAAACGACACAAACAATTCTCTACTAAATTCTAGTCTAAATATAAACCTTACCAAGGTCTTACCATGCAATACAACCGAAGAAATCTTGGAATCAGTATTTGATAAAAAAGAAACATTTTGAGAACCCATAGATTCCATACTAAATAAACCATTTTCCATCGAATCTTTTTTAAAATCACAAGAAGAGGAAGATGCTCTTACAAATTTAATCTATAAAAAAGAAAATAAAGATGGTAAAGAAATGATAGTCTTCCCTCAAAAAATAAAAAAATCCGACACACCTCCTCATTTATGAAAAATCTGAGAACAAACAAGCAAATATCACAAAGAAACAGTACCTGAACACATTGCGATGGTGATTGCTTGAGTTTCAGAGAACACAAACAATGATATCAACATGCAACTAGTAGCACTATTACATGATGCTTGAAAAAAATATACAGGCTGAACAAACAAAATTTGAGACATCTGCTTTTTCGGTCATGAAAAAGTATCAGCATATCTCGCTGCAACCATATATCGTCAATTATGATTCACAAAAGAAGAAGCTGAACCTTATATACGTATCATACATGATCATATGTTACCTTTCAGCGAACGAACTCAAAATAAAGAAAAAAAAGATAAATATAGAGAATTACATTGAAATTATATAACAAATGGAATCACTACATTAAACGAAAACGATTTATGAATCACTCAAGAAGACGAAAACAACCCAGAATTAAAAACACAAAAAATTGATTTAATTGAAAGATGAAATAATATTTTAAAAGACTTACAAACAAAAAATCTTCAAAGAAAATAAAGAATCAAAGACCTAAATCGAGGGTATTGGAAAATGTGAACAAAATTCTACCACTTCAGCATGGATCACATTCAATTTTTCGTCATCATTTCTATTCTGAATTGCTTCATGTATAAATCTCGCAATAAGTTTTGTATCATCTTCTTTTACTCCCCTAGTAGTCATAGCCTGCATTCCAATTCTCAATCCTGACGGATTAAATGGTGGATTTGGATCATCAGGAATTGTAGATTTAGACGTAGAAATTCAAACTTTATCCAAAACTTTCTCAATATCTCATCAAGTAAAATTTTCACCGGAAAAATCCATTACTATCATATGATTATCAGTTCATCATGTAACGAGTTTATATCAATATTTCAGCATTTCTTCGGCTAAAGTTTTTGCATTGATTAAAGTCTGATGTGCATAATTTTTAAATTCAGAAGTCTGAGCTTCTCCTAGTGCAACTGCTATTCATGCAATTGTATTCATATGAGGTCCACCTTGCATTCCTGGAAAAACTGCCCTATCTATTCTCGTTGGCAAATTCTCAATCGTATCTTCAGGCTTTTTGAGTGGATTAGATACAATTCATTTGGAAAGAATCAATGCTCCACGTGGTCAACGAAGTGATTTATGAGTGGTAGTCATCATCGCATGGAATCCATAATCAAATGGATTTTTTAATTCTCATGCAGCGATAAATCCTCAAATATGAGACAAATCTGCATACAAAATTGCTCAGACTTTTTTTCATATTTCAGCAAACTTTGCATAATCAAGTTCTCTCGGATAAGCTGAGAATCCTGCAAGAATCACTTTTGGCTTATATTCAAGTGCAAGTCTTTCCATCTCTTCAAAATCTATACTTCAATCTGATCTAGTTTTATAACGTTGGAAATTGAAAACTTTGGAAAAAAATGTCACCGGTGATCAATGTGTTAAATGTCCTCAATGCGATAAATCCATTCACAGAATCGTATCTCCTGGATTCATCACAGCAGTATAGAAACACAAATTCGCAGCCGCTCATGAAAGAGCCTGAACATTTGCATGATCAGATTTGAATAATTCTTTTGCCCTTTGAATGGCTAGAGTTTCGATTTTATCTGTATTTTCCTGTCATCAGTAATATCTCCTTCATGGAAATCATTCTGCATATTTATTTGCAAAAACGCTAGACTGAGCTTGTAAAACTTGCTTGGATTGATAATTTTCACTAGCAATCAGTTCCATTCAGGTTGCTTGTCTTTTTTCTTCTGCAAAAATTGCTTGCTGAACTTCTAAATCTTTTATCATAAAAAATATTATACAAATTAAATCTGATTCATTTTAATGATTTAATATTAATTATTCAACCAAAAACTATTTCATTTTGAGAATTTCTTCCAAATTCACTCTTTTATGGGAAAGTTTAGGGACTTTCACCTGAGATCAGAGTTTATTATTTGATTTCAATCGATCATAGAAAGTTCATTTCTTCACAAAATGAATTACCGGCATTTTAAGTAACATATCATTTTTACGTTTAGCCTTATAATCTGGATTGATTTCCTGTAAGTATGAATCAATCTTTTTAGTCAAATCCTCATCTGATAATTCAGATTTCTTTTCAAGTTCAATTACCCATTCATGCCTAGTTGGTCAATCCTCGCTATCAGGTCATATAGTATAATATGTAATACTTATTCCATCATCTTTTGATAATTTTTCAATTACTGAATTTACATGAGTCTCCATGAGTTCCTCTCACTTTAAATTTATGGATTGCCTAGTTCTTCATACGATTTTAAATCTCAAATTTTCATCCACAAAACTAATCACATCTCCTATCAAATAACGAACCAATCATGCATTAGTAGTAATCACCAACGCAAACTTTTTTCAAATATCTCTCTGTTTTATTTCCCGAATTGGTTTAGCTTTAGCTGTTTTTTTTACATTTCATTCATCATCAAAATTTTCTGAGTTTAATTCCAAGAATTCATAAAAAATTCCATGATTAGTCAACAATTTATATGGAGCATCACCATTTGAATTATCATAATTTATAATATCCTGATATCCAAAATATCACTCAGATGCATTATATGCTCACATATATTTAATATTATGTTGCTTAAAATAATGCATATATGGTGCCACATCCACTCATCATCAAATTATAAGCTCCATACTTTTGACCAGCTTTTCAAATTTTTTGAAATCCCTCGTTTCTATGTAGTTCAAAATCTCATACGCCCAACTCGTTACTCCCACCATCGTATTTTCTCTATTTTCATCCAATTTCTCATAAACTATTTTTATCTTATCCTCCCAACTAGGATTTAACAATACGGATTTAGGTAATGAATATCTACTCGCAGTTGCTCATTTCCTTTCCAAAAGAATCAAAGCTGATACATCTCACACTTTATATGAACCATTATTTTCCTGGATTGTTCACGTTAATGGAAAAAAATCTCATCTCAAAAAATGAATTCATTTATATCAACGTAAAATCTCAGCAAACATATAAGCTCAAACTTTTGTGGTGCTTTTCATCGCTTCATTTGTAACAGGAATATGTTTTTTATTTCACGTAGTTCATGATGATGCAGAAAATTTTCTTATTTTTCATGGCCGGATAATATTTTCTTTTTCTTTGGATAATTCTATATAATCTCTAAAATCTTTATACTCAAAAATAGGCACACTTTTACAAAAATCTGAATAAATATTCTCTGATATACAAACCTTATCAAGTTTAAAATCATTTCAAAATTGAGTTCTTTGAAGACTTTTTAATAAAAATTTTAAAATCTTTTTCTGATTTTTAGTCTGATTTTTATCATCCCTTTTCACTGCTCGATATACAGTATTAAAAGCTAATCCACTGACATAATCAAACAAAATATCATACAGCTTCATCTAGAATTTTCAGAAAAACTAAACTATTTCTTGAAAGGATATTTCATATATTTTATATCTATGCTTCAATTTCAAGTCCTAAGTAAATCTTGTGAAATATTAGCTGAATTTTTATTTGGAAAATATCCACTCACATCACCATAAAACTGATTTACTGTCATCTTTCAATTTACAGATTTTGCTACTCTCTTCACTATTCATCAAATATAATCAAATATCACATCTTTATACTGTTTTTCTTTCATATTAAAGACTGTATTTTCTAAATTATCTAATTTTTCTTGTAATTTATCACTTCAGCCAAAAATCAAAGGGACTCATACTTTTCTAACCAAAAACGGCATATCATCCACTATCACATTAACCAACTCTTTAACAACACGACAAAATTCCTTTTTATCATCTATTAGAAAATTCATTCTTCATTGAGTTCAAATCACCAACACAGGATGATTATTAAGATAAGTATTAAGGATTGAAACCACTTTTTCTTTAGCCTTTCAACTTAATTTATACATCTTCACTTCTTCATCGAAATAGTCCAATATTGCATTCGTAATTATTCTAGGCTCCACATACGAACTTACAATTTCTTTATCGTCCTGAAAATCCAAAGTCTTAGAAAGCTGATAATTAGTCTGATTTTTTAAATTGTTTTGATTATTTTCAAAATTATTTGCAGATGATAATGATGACACTCAAAGCATCAAAGATACAACTCAAGTCTTAACAAAATTTTTCATCAACATCCCAACAATAAACAAAAATTCACAAACACATCATAATAAAAAATCCAAAAAAGTCAAAACTTCTTAAAAAATGAATAATAACTTTTACAACAATTATTCCTTTTAATACTTAAAGTTTTCAACAAAAACCCATCAATAAGACAAACATCAAAAAATGTACCCAAAAATTTGCAAAATAAAAAATTTTGTATAAAATTAAGACACAAATGTTTCAGAGAGCTTATTTACTCTGAGCATAATATTTATTCTTTTATTATTTTATACACATGAAAATGAAGAAAATGTTACTTGGAGCATTCCTAGGAATGTTCGCAATTGCAGGAATTGCTGTTTTACCTAATTATGCATCAGCTGACGATGACGAGCAAACTTCTACTCAGGATGCAGGAGATTGAAATTACGATTTCGGTAAGAGCCAAAAGCTTTGATACGGTGATCAAGATCTTCAGTATGCCCCTGATGTTTATGGTAAAAAGGCATTCCAAGAAGATAATTTAATTAACACTATCAAAACTGCAATCAACTGGGTACTTGGTATCTTATCTTTCATTGCATTAGCTCTATGTTTATGGGGAGGTTTTCAAATGATGGTTTCAGGTGGAGACAGCAAAAAATACGAAAACTGACTTAATCTACTCAAATGGGCAGCAATCGGTCTAGCTGTTATCGCCGTATCTCGATTAGTTGTAAGTCTAATATTCTATGTCATCAACACAGCTGCAGTTGCAGACAAGACATCTGCATAATAAACTATTTTTGATTTACACTGATAAAAAACATTCTAAATGATAAAGAAAATCAATAAACTAATTATATTCGGATTATCAACTATCGTTCTGTTTTGTTCCACCCAATGTAATGCCATAAAGACACCAAATCGGTGATTCTGAGCTATGTTTGGAGTTGGTTGAGTAGGAGTTTATGGGACAGATGAAAATCAGGAAGATTCTCTAATCTACACAATAAGAAATGCAATCAACTGGGTATTAGCGTTACTATCGTTCATATGTTTATGTTTAGTATTGTATGCATGATTTTTGATGCTAACATCTGGTTGAGACAGTAAAAAATATGAAAGTTGATTTACTATCATAAAGAATGCAGGTATTTGACTAGCGATTATAGCGGTTTCTTGGTTAATAGTTAGTTTAATATTCTATGTTATCAATACCGCTGTAGAAACAAAGTAATAGTCATATTTTCATGTGATTATATACCAAAAACAAAAAATCATATGATGCATCATAAGAAAGACTAAGTTGAAAAACTTGGTCTTTTTTTAATTATGATACTCAAACAAAATAAACTTATATTAACAAAAAAACAAGTCTGTTGTATTTTTCATAAAAATTCTTATAAAATATTTAGTTTTATTTTCTTCCACATCCAAATGGCCCAACAAAACACAGCACTCGTCCTAATTGGACTTCAGGAAATATGGAGAGATAAAAATTCTGACTACCGTTTACGTAACATGAACTGACTTATAGATAGAGCTAGCTATTTAATCCAATATGCCAGAGAAATGTGATACAAAATCATTTTCATTAGGCATATCGAAAAAGAATGACCATTCGCTGACAAAAATCCACTTTCTCAAATTATTACAGATCTTTACCCACAACCAGAAGACATAATCATCAAAAAAAGCAAAACATCATGTTTCTACAAAACTAATCTCGAACAAGAATTACAATGAATCAAAAATATAGCCGTCGCATGAATCCCTACTAATTACTGTGTAAGAATGTTTGTAGAAGAAGCTTACGACAGAGAATTTACCATCGCACTTATCGAAGATATTTGCCAAAGTGACAACGAAAAATTACAAGACTTTACTTTCTATGATTTACATTTAACTAGACCAGATTTAGATATTGTAAGATTAGAGACATTTCTATCATAAAAAATCTGACTTTTATTCAAAGTAATATAAATAATAAAATGCAATGAGCTAAACTCGTAAGTGAGCTAATCCAAGAATATGAACCACAGCGCATTTTGGATCTTAAAGCTAGAAAATGATATTTTAGTATTTTAGCTGCTAGTTATTGAGCCAAAGTCGATGTTTTAGACGATATAGATAACGCCGAATTCCCTGATTATCTCAAGGATCATCCGAATATCACATACTATAAGTGAAAAATAGAAAACTTTGAATTCAAAGAAAAATATGATTTCATCATAGCCAAACATGTTGTCATGTATTACAAAAAAGAATATATACTTGATAAGCTGATGACCGACATATATACTCACTTAAACAGAAATTGAATCTGTTTCATCACATATCATTTACCAGATTCTTATACAATGACAAATAATACTTGATTATATCAATATGAACTAGATGACTTCAAATGACTAAAATGAAAATTTGTACTAAAAGATTTCTGAAACTACAAAAATCCAGTTTCTTGAGAAATAAATAAAGAACATCACGTTGAATATGTAGTTCTAGTAAGGCAATAAAACAATAGTCATTTCGAGGCTTTAGCCGAGAAATCCACTTTGCATTACACCTATAGATTTTTAACCACGCTAGTTTACACCGTTAAACGGTGCGTGGCAAGCATACGTTCGAAATGACACACTCAACCAAAATTACTCATAAAAAAATAATTTACAGAAAATACAATCAATAAAAATGCTAATCGATATAGTCCAGCAGTACGATTCTGAAAAAAAACAATATTTTAAAGAACTTCGAACGAAGGTGATTTTGCAATTATCAACACAACAAGACCACAAAAAAATTGTAACATTCCTATCCAAAGCATGAATAATAAACATAGAAGATACAGAAAAAAAAGTCTACATCGGATTTGCAAACGATTTCATGCTATCTAATGCTAAAAAAATTTTCAATAAAAGTCTGAAAGAAACTGTTCAAGCAGTTTATAATCCACAATATACAGTTGAATATATCGTTTACCCACCATTTTCAAATTGAAGTGATTTATTGATAGATCTATGAGAACTATTGAATATCAAACCACAAAAGAAAAGAGAAACTGAAGAGATTCCAAGCTCTATCAAAAATGAATTAACCAATTATTTTTGAATACTTTTGGATCCATCATTCAGATTTGATAATTTTATTGCATGATCAAACAATCAATTTGCATATTCTGCAGCGAAAGCCGTAGCAGAAACTCCATGAACAGCGTATAATCCCTTATTCATATATGGAAATGTCTGACTTGGGAAAACTCATTTAATGCAAGCAATTTGAAATGAAATAAACTCAAACAATCCAGATAAAGTAATAATTTACCTTCCAGCTACAAAACTTATTGATGATATTATACTATCCATTCAAAAAAGAAATCTGAGTTCTCTAATGAGAAAATTTGATAACGTAGATGTATTATTAATCGATGATATCCAGTTTTTAGCATGAAAAGATAAGACTCAAGAAATTTTTCACAACATATTCAACGATTTTCACCTAAAGAAAAAACAAATAATCTTTTCATCAGACCGTCCACCAAAAGAACTCACACAAATCGAACCAAGACTAAAAACCAGATTTGCTTTAGGGCTTGTAGCAGATATCCAAGCGCCAGATTACGAAACAAGGATAGCGATTTTACAATCAAAACTCGAAATCAAACAAGAATTCATCGATTCAGATTTATTATGAATCATAGCACAAAATATTACTTCAAATGTTCGTGAACTAGAATGAGCATTAAATATTTTGTTAACCAGAAAAAAATTAAGTTGAAACGAGATTTCAGAAGAAGACGTTTATGCATGTTTACAAACTCTCTGATATTCATCCAATCAACCAAAAATATCTGCTACAAATAGAAATTCAACAAAAAATTTTGATACAATCGTAGAAATGGTAGCAAACTACTACTCCATTTCAGTTGCCGAGCTCAAATCAGATTCTAGAAAAAAGGAAATCACAACAGCCAGACAGATTTTAATGCTGATCGCGAAGAAACATTTTAGGCGAACACTAGAAAAAATCTGAATGTATTTTGGATGAAAAAATCATGCCACAGCAATTTATGCAATCTCAAATATAGAAAAAAAGCTGAAAACCGACGAGGATATTCAGCAAGATTACCAAATTTTCACTGAACGAGTAGAACAATAATTTTGCACTAATAGTAAATCCATTCGTCTTTCTGAGCAAAGCAAAAAATCATAAGCATCTAACACATAAGATTCTTAATTTTCACCACACTTAGTGTAGCAAGCTACGCTTCATCCAGAATGACAAACTCTTTACATATTTTTAATAATTTTCTTTACAACTCCAACGACTTTGGTTTCATCAAAAGGACTAATCTCCACATTATCAAAAAATCTATTCACAGATTCTAGAAAAACTCACTCATCAGTTTTGATAATCTTTTTGAGTTTAGGCAATTGATTATGAACCACAAACACATAATCATTTGGATCATAACTCTCCTGCTGATGAATCAAAACTAAATCACCATCCTGAATTTTTGGCTCCATTGAATTTCACTTTGCACGAACAAAGAAACAATTTTCCAAATCTTGCATACCAATAAATGCCATCGTTACAGGAATACGCTCCTGAGTATATTCATTTATCACAGCTTTTCACTGATTACCACATTGCGCAAATCCAAAGATAGGAAGCTGAACAATATCAGTATATTTATCAGTAATAGATTCACGCACCAAACGATATCACTTTTCATCCTTCACAAAATATCATTTCAACACAAGCTGATTCAATTTATTGAGAACTGTCTGTGGATGTTTCACACCGATTTCTGCCGCAATTTCCCTAAGAGTTAGTCACTCTCCATTCGTATTCTTTTTGAAGAATAAGATTAAAGCCTTCTGCACATCATCAAGTTCATGTTTCATCAGTATATAATTAACAAATAAAATACCATTTATCGTTCTGAGCATAGCGAAAAATCCTTTACATTTTGTCAATTCGAGGCATTAGCCAAGAGATCAACTACACACTACAACTATGGATTTTTAACCACACTAGATTACTCAGTTTAGTGGTGCGTAGGATGCATTCGTTCGAAATAACGAACAATACTCATAAGATCCTACATTTCATACAGGATGACATACCATCACATTTCCTTTATAAGAATCTCTTTGACGATGTCAAATCTTTTTTTGATAAAAAATCAGATTTTTTTGACGATTTTTAAAACATAGATTTTAACTGGTAAAAAATCTCTTGAATTTTCAAAAATTTTTATTACGATGATTGCGTTATGATTTTTTACCCCTTTATACAAAATAAACATGACAACGAAAGATTCAGCTGAACTCAAAAATGCCCTAGCAAGCATTGAAAAACAATTCGGAAAATGAGCCGTAATCAAAATGTGAGACCATTCCACATTCGGATTAGTAAACACTTTCCACAGTGGATCATATATCCTAGATTTAATATTATGATGAGGTTACCCAGAATGACGTGTAGTAGAAATTTACTGACCAGAATCCAGTTGAAAAACAACAATTGCATTACATGCCATCGCAGAAATCCAAAAACGTGGTGAAGTAGCAGCATTTATAGATGCAGAACACGCTCTCGATCCTCATTATGCCAAAAAACTTTGAGTAAACATTGATGATTTACTTCTCGCTCAACCTGACTACGGAGAGCAAGCTCTACAAATCGCAGAAGAACTTGCAAAATCTGGATCAGTTAAATTAATCGTTGTAGATTCAGTTGCCGCTCTCGTTCCAAAAGCTGAAGTTGAATGAGATATGGGAGATACTTACATGTGATTACAAGCCAGAATGATGTCTCAATGACTTAGAAAACTAACTTCAGTTCTAGCTAAAACATGAACTACATGTATCTTTATCAATCAAATCAGAATGAAAATCGGTGTAATGTTTGGAAATCCTGAAACTACTACATGATGAAATGCTCTCAAATTCTTTGCATCTCAGAGAATTGAGATCAGAAAATGAGATAAAATCACAGAAGATAAAGAACAAATCTGATACTATGCCAAAGTTAAAGTTGCAAAAAATAAGATAGCTGCCCCATTCAAAACTGCAGAACTACCAGTTAAATGGAATATGGGATACGATAAAATCAGTGATATCATCGAAGCATCAGTTCTATTAAAACTAATCACAAAAAGCTGAGCATTCTACACTCTGTGAAGTCAAAAATTTCAGGGAAAGGAAAAATTATCACAGCACTTAGCTTGAGACACTAAAGCTTTGTCTGAACTTCAGAAAAAAATTGAATCATCTATCAAAGATATGAGAATGTGAAAACAAGTACTCGATGATGAAACTTTCGAGCATCTAGACGAAGTTATCGAGAATATCGCTGGAGTAGAAGAGATTGAATAATAAACATCCATCGACACAAAAAGTCAGCTCAATTAAGCTGACTTTTTTATACATAAATACATAGTCTAAACCTTATCAATACATCATTTTCATTGAACATAAACCTGAGAATCGCTCAAACACTTATAACAATTTCATCATTCAGACACATAACCTTCAGGACAAATTCCTCAAATCTTTTTCTGCATACACGCATTATTTTGCCAAACAGTTCAATCAGGGCAATCAGGAGTACATCATCTATATTCTTGATATGTAACACCGTTTATTACACTAGTTCACAATTGATTTTCATCCAATTTATACCCTGCTTGACAAGACTCACATCTACCATCATCATTCATAAATTTTCCATCTTTTTTACATTCTTTATAACAGATTTTACCACTAGATCAAGTTAAAAATAATCTTTTAGGATATCCATATTGTTCAATATCTTTTGCAGTATTTTCAGTCATTCTTGTAGCGAACATTGGCTGTGAACCAGGCTCACAACTCCAAGTGCAAGACAAAGCACCATCCTTCACTGCTTGATAATTACCAGTATATTGCCATGCTTGTTTATCAACCTGTGGTTTTTTAACAGAAACCCCATATCAATATAAATAAATTTTCTCACATTTTTTTTGATTAGCCTCCACAGTTCATAGACTACCACATCTCCAAAGGAAAACACTATTAGCAATATAATAACGATTTTCTAGAGGACACCAATAATAACAACCCGTTTTATTTCAATATTTCTGAAAGAATTCTCAAGATGTAGTAACTCATGTTCAAAATATCATATTAGAATACCCACCTACAAAATCATAATGACCTGGGCGTCCTGCTCTATAATAATAATTCTTTCCATCTATCTCATCCTTTTGACCATAAAGATAAGATCTGCATTTTGGCACTTCACATTTAGCATTACCATTACAATAAGAACCTTCCTGGCACTCAAAAGTACAAGTATGAGGTTCAACCTCTCATCTATATTTATCGTTATCTATACATTTAAAATTGAAATCTTGTGCAGAAATAGGTTCCATGTCTCAATAATTTCAAACTATAGTTCACAAGCTTCTTCAAGTATACTCTGATCCATCCTTATATCTACAAACTCATTTAAGATAACAACCAGTACCCATCGAAGAATCTCTTACATAACCATCTGGACAATCCTCCACTCTAACACAAACATCTGGATTCTTTGGATCCTGGGTTCATGATTCACACTGATCACAAACATATCCACGATTTCATCATCCAAAATCCTTAATCACCGCAACAAATCAACTTTCACATAAATATGCACATTTTTTTGTATCATCATCCCTATCTGAATACTTAATAACCTGGTTTTGTGTATCTGAACCTAATCACTCATCGCTTCATGTAATAAAATAAGCATGCTCTGGAGGTGTTCAAATACATTTATACCCCGTAGACAAAACACAAGTATTTCAGCTTTTTACAAATCCATTTATACAATTCCAATCACATGATGGCGCTTCAGACCGACTTCCATCAATCCAAAGAATAATGTAATTTTTGTTGGATTCATCATATTCTGAATTATCAGGTTTCCAGTTCTTGTTACAAGGAACCTTTTTCATATTAGATACACACTCTCAGTCTTCCACATGAAATCATGATGGACAATCTTCTGGAACATCAGGGATTTCACAATCACCCTCTGCACAATAATATGCACACTTATTGTCACCAACATTTTCACAATCAGATTGTGACTCTACTTTTAAAGTCTGAAATACTACATTCGTATAAGACTCCCATTCTCATGTTGTACATCGAATCGATCAGTCAGGAATATTTTGAGAACAATAACCTGTATAATTCTGATTCTCATCCAAACTGTCTTCTGATGGACTCATACAGATATTACTATTACTTTTACAAGCATTCTCACAGTTTTCTCAACGGTCCAAAAGTTCCCACTTATTACTATTATTTCTTGACGCTTTAGTACATCAAACCAAACATCCATACCCATTTAAATTCAATATTCATTCAACTCATATATTATCACCATCACAAGTTTCTCAACCAACACTTCAAAATCAAACTGCACCTCACACTGCCATTCCAGATTTTTCAGAATCTGCATTTATTCAAACTCAGTTAGTCAAATTTAAATAAAATGTTTTTTCAGACTCTGGTCTAAATTCTGAATTCTCATTAGAGAAAGCAAATATATTATTTTTTAATATCTTTACTTTTTTTCATCAAATTATTACATTATTACCAGTTATTTCATTACTCTCTCATCATAAAATAACACTATCCACTGAATGTTGTATTTTATTTTTATCTCATCATAAAATAGCATTTCATTTATTATTATCCAATATTTGATTACCCCTTCATCACGCAATAACTACAGGAACTTGACTTGAATTTCAAACCACTTTATTCCCAGATCATCACAAAACCGAAGCATTATCATTTCAAAAATTTACAATATTTTTATATCATGCTAACATCGTAACATTATCCGATTTTACATCATTTCATTTTCATCACAAAAAACTATGCGCTCACGTATTATCTGCATCTTTTACTCTAACCATACTAGGCGATACATAAAGAATGTTATCCTCCATATAAAAATTATCAACTGGTTCACCATTTTCACCATACAAATTTTCTGGATTAGAAAATTCCATCTTATAAAGCACCTCTACTTTATCATCATATCATGAATATATGTTGTTACTATTACTACTAGGAGTTTCCTCTTCAGCAGCTCATACTGAAGTTGTCATTAAAGTGGCCGCTCAAATACACAGCATCACCGACAATGTTAATAATAATACCATAAAAAATTTCTCACCCACTTTGTATTTGCTAGGTAATAAGCTTTTTACTTTTCGTTTTTGTTTCATTTGACTTTAAAGTAGAGTAAAATCTGACACAATAATTATACTCTAAATACCAAATTTTGTCAAATTTTTACCGACTTTTTTACCTTAATTCTACCAAAACATCCCCAAAAAACAGATATACAAAAAAGTCAGCCTATATAAGACCGACTTTCTCACTTTTAATTATCCACACATTGACAAGTTGATGTATTTACATGCTGACCTTGCCTACAACTAATACATTTACCACCACACGATACTTCACCAGGATTTGGACAACCTGCTGGAATTGGATTCGATAGACACCTAAGACCATCCCATGTCGCTGAACTAGGACATATATCTACACAACCACCTACACTTTCACTCCATATTTTTCAAGAAGCTTCATCACACTTTGATACACATTTATTCTGAGTTGTACTCCATTCTTCCCCCACACTACATTTAGAAACACACATATTCTGAGTTGTACTCCATTCTTCTCCTACACTACATTTAGATACACATTTATTCTGAGTTGTACTCCATTCTTGTCATGCACTACATTTAGATACACAATCTCCTACACTTCCACTCCACTGTAATCATGCTCCACAATTTTTAATACATCCATATGTTGCATTCCACACTAGTGGAGATTGACAATCATCTATACATAGTCTGTACTCTGAATAAGTTACACCATTAATTACTGTCTTTGCCAATCAAGTCAATATTTTACCAGATGGACAAGTATAACACTTACCATCACCAGAATAATACTGGCTACTTCCACATTTTTTATAACAATACAATTCTCACTTCGTTGCTTGGAATAAATTTTTACTTCATGGAGAAGCTAACTTATACCCTGTTATTGGATCTCATTGTCAATTACAACTTCGAATACACGTCTCTCATCTACGATATGCACTTAAAAAATCTGAACGGCTATTATAATATGTCCATTTCTTCTGTTCTCTTGTCTCTGGATTTCACAACCATCAACTAAAATAGGCATTCTCCTTCCACCTTTCAACATCACTAGATCATGCATAATCACAATTTTTATAAAGACTAGAGTCTAGACACCTAAAATTATCAGGATCAGTCTCATAATAAAAACGATCTTTTTCTGGACACCAAAAGAAGCAACCCCCACAAGCATCTCCATCTTCACCTACCCATTTACCAAATTTATCAAGGAACCCACTCACTGTTACAGGATAAGACAAGAAATCTCCATCATCTGTTCTACAATAAGTTTTTCAAAAATTATGATGACTAGGTATTCATCAAGTATAATAGAATCCAACCTGCCCCGCTCGAGCATCAAACCTACAATAAGGTTTCGCACATTTTACACCATTACAATAATATCATTCCTCGCATGAATAAGAACACGAATTCTTTTCCACACTTCACCAATCTGGATCATCTGCATCCACACATTTTACATCCAAAACTTCTGTAGGATTAATAGGTTCTATAAGTCAGACTTTTTCAATTACATGGGATAAATTATTTAAATTGTATTGCGCATTGTTATATTTACATGCTCACAATTCTGCATAACACTCTCCATTATAGAAGTATGGCTTACTCGGATCTGTACACATCAAAGGATTCACACAACGACCCTCTTCATCTAATTCTCAATATTCACATGGATAACACAATCATTCATAGGCTAAGAAACCACTATTACATGCATACGCACATTTATTACCCTCCAATTCATCATCTTTATATGCCCATCTAACTGTATCTTCCCATAGATTCTCATCACTTCATGTTATAAAGTATGCATCCAAAGGAATTGCTCATGTACATACATAAGTTGAAACACATCTATCTCATTCTTGTCTAAATCAATCAATACAATTACACCTTATTGGACTCGTCCAATCTCCACTTTCCCAAGTAATCGCAACTTGTTCTATCTTATAATTATCTTGTCATAATGGGACACTACAATTAACCAACCTTGTATCCGAAACACACACAAATCCCGATAAATGATATCATGCATCACATTTCCATTCACACTCTGAAGGATTAGTCCAATGTCATGTATTCCATTCTCACTGCCAATCGACGGTCACTTTAGCATCTACATAGCTACCATCTCCATCATATTTCCCAGCAATTTTATTACAATCAACATTTTTTTGATTTGGTACACAATATAGGTTATCTTCTGTATGATATCACTCCTCACAATCAACCAAATTATAAACTGTATCCTTTTTCACACACTCAAATTTACCTGATGCATCATAAGGATCACATGACTCATAAATTGAATGCTGACCTGAATTAGTTACTATAGATTGTTCAACATTATAATTACTACTACATACTTTATTTCCCAACACACAATCATCATAAAGATAAGTCGTGTTTTCTTCTCCTACAAAACTTCATAGTCTCCATGTTCAATCATTACATACTATTTGCTCTGATTGACATGTTCATGTACATACAGCTCAAGTTGATATATATCAAGTAATTATAGTTCCATGTACATATCACGAAGACTTTCAATTAATTCATATCAATGTGCATCTCTTCCTACAAACACCATCAGACTGTAAATCATATCAACTCTGACATTTAGTAAATTGATAATGATAAGAAGTTTCCCCTATAGCACAAGATTCTCAATTCTCAACTGGATTAGCATCATAATCTACACATAATTTATATTGTCATCTTTCTCAAGTTAATATTCCTCTATCTGCTACCACTCGACTACCATTTTTTGGTACATCTTCTTTATCTTCTGCTATTCTCTGCTGAGTTAACAAATAAACTCATGTATCACATTTATAATCATGAAGATTACAACTTTGATATTTATACAATTCAGCCACTGTTTTTGTAGTTTTATCGGCTTTACCATCACTTCCTAACAAATATAACGATCAACTCAGACACACCAATGTTTTTTTATGATCGTAATTCCCACACGATTCAAAGCTCTTTCCATTTTTATCCCTATTTTGATAAACAATACCATTTATTGATTTATTTCATATTTGATAAGTATTAACTGGCTTATTAATTATCTCTGTTTGATAAGGGAAAACATAAACATCATTCGAACAAGTCACATTCTCTATATTATAAGCAATCCTCGTCTCATTATGTTTAATTGTTTCACCCCATGGAAGTTCACAATCTTTATAACACATCACTGCATTAGTTCATCACACTGCATCTCATGTCAAATGAGTTTCAGGATTGCATCTATATACACATTTATTATTACCTGTTGTAGGGCACTCAGCCTCATAATCTATAAGAACACTTCAAAAAACTACATTTTCATATGATTCATTTTCTCATGTTGTACATCTTGTTGCATTTGATACATCTATATGATCTGTAAGGCAAAAACCTGTATAATCAGGGATTTCTTCTAAACCTGTAAATACCTTAAATATACATTTATCATTATTACAAATTTCTTCGCATCTACCTCAATGATCCAAAAGTTCCCATTTATTACTATTACTTTTTGATTCTTCAGTACATCAAACTAAACATCAATTTCGGGCTCATTCAACTCAAATATTATTATCATTACATGGTACATTTTCTATATCTATATTTCAAAATCAAATAGCCCCACTTACCGACATTCATTCTTTTTCTGAATCCGAATTTATTCAAACTCAATCTATTAAATTCAAGTAAAAAGCATCCGAATCTTCAGGCTCAAAATCTGAATCTTCATTAGAAAAAGCAAATATATTATTCTTTTCATTTACTTTCACGTTTCTTCACCCAATTATTACATTATTTCATCCACTTACAAAATTAAATTCTCATCATAAAACAACACCATTTGAGGATAGACCTATTTTATTTTCCTTTCATCATAAAACAACAGCTCAATCACTATTTTCAATCATATTATTATTTCATCACGCTACCACAATAGGTACTCAATAATAATTTCAACTTAAAATATTTTCATCTCATCATAAAATTGTTGCATTATCATTCCCCGACGAAACAATATTATGAAATCATGCAATCACTGTTATATTATCTGAATATATTTCATTACTTAATCATCATAATAAATTTACATATTTATTAACATCACCAGTTTCATCTATTCTTACCGATTTTCAAGAAAGATAAAGATTGTTATTCTCAATATAAAATTCATCCAAAGACTCAGCATTCCATAAAGCATTTTCATCAGCTAGCTCTAAGTTATAGATCACTTCAGTACTATTATCGTGTCATGAATATGGCACTGAATATCATGTAACTGGGGAACCTTCATCATTTGCAACCACTCATACAGAGAGCGTCATCAAAGATGCTGAGCACAAGCACAATATCAATGACAAAAACAATAATAGTATTGTTAATAAATTTGAATCCCTATTCTTAGAAGGAATTAAGCTTTTTACATTTCGTTTTTGTTTCATTTGGTCCTAAAGTATATTAAAACTAGATACATCAATTATACTCCAACAACCAAATTTTGTCAAATTTTTGAGGACTTTTTTTAATTAAATAAACAACCAAAATTTTACACTAAAATTTTTTCACCATATACGTTCATTTCAATTCAAATCAAAGACTCTTATAATATTCTCTTACTCACACTCCAGAAATTACTGAAAGCTGCTTATATTCAAAGGATTTAGAAAGTTTTTCTGCAAATGAAAGCAATCTCTTTCAAAGTCATGTATGCTGAGTTCATTGTCCCGATTTTTCTCAAATTTTTTGAAGCTGACCATACACATGAAGCTCTCTAATTATAGCCGTTCATTTTTCCAATCATTCTATTCAAACTACAGTATCATCACTTGGCAACAGCAAACGAGTAAATCCGTACAAATATCCAAATTCATCTTCAAATGAAATAAAACACTCCTGCCCTACTGATGATTTATATCGACGTAAAACCAAATTTAAAAAATCAGATTTCTTTTTTTCTATTCTATTTCTCACCTCTCTAGACCTAGTATCCAAACATACAAAATTACGAAAAGATTTTAAATCCGGCTGTGTTCAGATTATTTGTGTTTCTACTTGTTCCCCTTTTCTTAAAGGGGATAGGGCTTTAGCCGAGGGAATTTTTCCATTTCAGGAATAAAAATCCTCCACCACTTCGTGGTCCCCCTCCTTTCATAAAGGAGGACAAAATTTTCAAAAATATTTTTCTTCACTTTCATATAATTTATAATCTCCATATAAACGACTATAAAATCTCTCTACGTCAATACTACCCTTTCAACGATATGAATCTTTCATTTCTTTTAATAACGATTCATGAGCCATCTGTGAAAGATTAGTAATATTCGATCAAGCAACAATTTCCGTAGCTGGAATATCACGAATTAATCTCTTTATTCTAGTATACGGCGGAATTATATTCAAAAATGTTTCACGAATTTCATCCAAAATTTGCTCCGTAGTAATCGGTGTATATTTTCACTCCTTATACAAATTATACAGCTCCGTATTTGGGATAACTGATGTTGGATAGAATTTTATTTCATCTGGTTGAAAAGCAGAATCAGTATAAATATCCTTAAAACTCTGAATATCTTTTTCAAAATCAGATCCATAAAGTCATGGCATCAAATGAATTGAAATTTTCAATCAATACTGACGCATAATATATATAGCATCTTTTATTTTTTGCACATCATGACCTCTTTTATTAAGTTTCAAAACTTCATCATTTGTCGATTGGATTCACATCTCCACTCTAGTCACTCCTAATTCACGCCAAAACTTACAATTTGTATGATTTACTAAATCTGGACGAGTCTCAATTGTCAATCAAATTATTCTATTCTTTGCTATTTCATTACGTTTTATTGATTCTTCAAGCGTTTCTGAATATTTAATTTCATCTAAATTTTCTATCTCAAAATGGTATTTTGAATCCTTATCTTTTTCTTTTCCTTGATTAATCTTCAACTCCGAAAATGTATTACATGCATCATAAAGCTGCTTAACAAAATCTATTTTATAATCTCTAGGATACGCATCCCAGCTTCATCAAAGAATTATCATCTCAATTTTATCGGTCTGATGACCCGTGGAAGTTAATGATTGCAAACGATTATAAGTTTGTTTCATCGGATCAAACTGATTGAGCCATGCACGCATAGCTCCTGGTTCAGATTTAATATAACTTTTTGGCATTCATGGATCATTAGGACAGAATATACATTGTCCAGGACATGGCCAAGGTTTAGTCAAAACCTGAACAGGCACAATTCATGAAAGAGAACGAATCGCCCTCTTACGCAACATCATTTCAAAAGTTTGATTTTTTTTTAATTTTCACTCTTTAACTGCAGCAAAATATGATTGAAGAATCTGTGATTTGGATGGTAAATCTTTCATTTTTTTCTCCTTCGCAAAAGCACGCTGCATATCTTTAATTTCATCTGCAGTTATATTTTGAATTTTATCATATATAGCTTTCACAAGTGGGAAAAAATCCATCAAATACAATCAAAAATAAACTAAAATATAATATTGATTCACCTCTAAGTTTCAATTGTTTCTATTTACAGACATAAAAAATAGAATCAAAATTGTCTTGCTTTTTATCACCAGAAAAACACACTATACACGAGTAAAAATTTTATAAAAATGTTATAAAAATGTTAAACAATCTAATTCTTATACTAGGTTTCACACTTGCAACTTTCGTTATAACCATAACACTCTATCCATTATATATAAAATTACTCAAAAAATGGAAAGCAGGAAAAACAATCCGTAACAATACAGCTACATGAGAAAAATCCGAAATATTTGCCAAATTACATGAACATAAAGCTTGAACTCCAACAATGTGATGATGACTATTTCTTTTCATGATGCTTTTAATGATTTGAATTTCTCGATTGTCTCAAAAAATGTGAATAACAAATTACCATCTACGAAACAGACAAGAGACATACATTATATTATTCTGATTTTTCAGTATGGGATTAATAGGATTAATAGATGATATACTAAATATTCGTGGTGTCGGAAAAGTTAAATGATTAAATATGAGAGCAAAAATGTTTGGACTGGTACTTTTTTCCGCATGGATTTCTTACCGATTTTACCGAGTTTTATGAATTGACTACATAAATCTTTCTCCAGTATTTTGAATTATCCACCTATGACGAGGATTTCCTATACTCACATTCATTGCCACTATATTCATTGTAAATGCTGTAAACATCACAGATTGACTTGATTGATTAGCTGGATGATTAAACATATTCGTATTGTTAACATTCGCCGTAGCTCTATTCATTTCCCAAAGATATTTAGCAACTACTGTATTATGAATATGTATTTCCACTTTAGTAGCATTTATGTTTTTCAATATTAATCCAGCAAAAATCTTCATGGGAGATAGCTGAGCATTCTGTTTATGATGACTAATTGCAGCCACTGCATATTTATTAAATATGAAAATCTGAATATTTATTCCTGCGTGTATCGTATTCCTAATTTTTATAATAGATTTATGCACAAGTGGATTACAAATGTTCTGGAAAAAAGTTTTTCATCATAAGCTATTCCCTATCGCACCATTTCACCACTACCTAGAATATAAATGAATCAAAGAATATACAATAGTTATGTATATGTGGTTAATTCAAACTATTCTCACGGTAACAGCAATTATCGTAATCTTCCGGCAATTCTTATAAAATAAACTCAAATTTCCAAAAAACAAAAATTAACAAAAATCAGACTTTATTTTAGGTCTTTTTCTACTAAACAATGAAAAAACTTACATCTCGATGGTCTAACATTTGTTCTAAAGATTTAAGATTCCGAATTAGTTTATTATGCAAAATATTTGTAATCTGACTTTTACTACAATTCTTCTTACAAACTTTCGTAACTTTTAAATTATGACGAGATGGAAAAATTTGGACACTAATTTGGATGTGGAAAGAATTTATATTACTCATATTCATCGTAATAATACTACGATACGTTTTAACACACCTGAAATGACGAATTAAAGCAATAAAAAACAAAGAGAATACTAATAATATAACTCGGAAATTATTATTAAAGAATACACAATCAAAATTTATCATCCAATTCATTCTAATATTTATAATCACAACATTAGTTTTTTTACTCTTAGCAGTTTGAATCCAACATGTCTGAATTAAAACTTTTATTTTAAGTGCTAAATATGATTTATTCTGATTTTTTATTTTTGGAATATGAATCTGTCTGGCTTTGCTTTTCTTTACAGAAAAAGATAAGGACTTACTTGATTTATACAATAAATTAATAATTCGGAGTTTACGATTATGACTTTTTCGACGATTCATCGTACGATTAATGCCTAGTGCTTTAAAATTATTCGGATATAACTCACATATTTATGAATGAACTGTATGACAAAACCCACCTGCTGCATATTACACACTAATAGACAAGTGAAATGTGAGAAATCAGTTTCTATTCGAAAGACCAACCAGTTTTGGATTCTGGTTAATTGCATTTTTCCCTATATTCGTTCTATGATTCCTGAGAAATAAAAGTAGAAAAGAGCAAATATTTCCTATCATTGTATTCTGACTTCTAATTCTTTCTACACGATCGCGTGCATGAATAGCCGTTCGAGTATTGGAAATTATTGTTCTATTTTTCATCTTATATCGAAAATCTGTAAAGAAACACTTCATTCGATTAATCATTTTAGCCGTAATATGACTATGATGACTCGCCTATCTATCCAGATGAATCATGGTCAGGGAACACTCTAATACTGGACATCTTCAACTTATGAAAGCCTGATGGAATATAGCAAAAACTAATTTAGTTTTCTGACGATGAGCCGGCTATTCAGGACCAGCATCTCACCAATTATGTTACACTGATGAACCAGTTGATATATATCAAAAAATAGATTCAATCCATCTAGACAATCAACGTTGTGAATTACTCAGAAAAGAAAATGTAAAAAATCAGATTTCTACTTATGGTTTTAATCCAGAAAATCAGTATTTGCAAATATTGATGGAATATTGAATCATATGAATATTATTCCGATTATGACTATGTATAATCATATTACGATATACTGCCAAAATAATTTGGATTTATCACAAAAAAACTAAATCCCCTTATCAAGAATTATTATACTATTCATTAATGTGATTTTGAATTGGATTTATCTGACTTTGCGCTGAATGAATAGTACTTCACTCTCTAGTAGATAGAATGGTCATATACCCATTCTTCCTGCTCTACTGAATAACGATATGATTACGAGAAAAAGAAAAAGATAAACAGTATATTCCACCACAGCCGAAGAAGAAAAAGAAGAAATCTAGTTCTAAATTAAGAAAAAGGCCAAGATAAAAATCTATTGATTTTAAAAGGAGTTTCATTATTATTAACTATTGCATGCATAGAAGAATTCATTTTTCTTCTATTCTATATATACCCCCTAATATATTAGGGGACAAACCTCCCACATCCTGTGGGAGGTTTTTTTTCAATTAAATCTTGCTTTTTATAATATTTATAATAATCTAAAACACATATTTACACAAAAAAAAAGAAAAATGCCCAATAATATCCAAGCACTGATAGTATGAACTGTAATTTGATTAATAGTTTGATACATAGTTGCTAAACTCACAATACACACTGCAGTAAAAACAGCTCGTTCAACATCTGTAAAACAAGCACGTAATGTAATTCTATGAGATGTTAATGAAAAGCTAGCCCCCGCTCTACCATGATTTCCATACGATTTCAAAGATATGGTTTTCATCTGAAAATGAATAGATTACTTAGTATTTGATGGATTAGCATCAGGACACCTTAGAAAAATAATCTTATTGGAAATAAAAAGCTGACAATCTTTACTAAATAGAAATGAAACCATGATTAAAAAAGCTGTGTGAGATTGATTAATCTCGTACGAAGTATTTAGAGTCCACTTATAATATTTTATACATTAACCAATTTATCATGAAAACTGTTGTAATCACTTCTGGATATTTTAATCCAATTCATCCATGACACATTGAATGCTTAGAACTTTGCAAAGAGCTATGAGATGAGCTTTGGGTAATAGTAAATAGCGATTTACAGGCTAAATTAAAAACGGGGAAAGATTCGGTTTTCCAGGATGAAAATTTTAGAATGAGAGTGGTAAGTTCTCTCAGAGTTGTAGATGAAGTATTTCTTTCGATAGATCAAGATTGATCAGTATGTGAGAGCATCAGAGAAATAACTAAAAAAATAAGGAGTAAATACTGAAACGATACGATAATTTATTTTTGAAAATGATGAGACCGTTTTTCATGAAATATTCCTGAAGTTCAAGTATGTAAAGAGCTTTGAATAGAAATTAAAGATTGATTATGAGCTAAAACTCACAATAGTTCTGACTACAGAGCTAAGAGCTAAGGCCTAAGATTTTATTTATTATATTATAACGACCCATGAAAAAACTCGTATTACTTCGCCACTGAGAAAGTCAATGGAATAAAGAAAACAGATTCACCGGATGGACCGATGTCGATTTATCAGAAAAAGGAATAGAAGAAGCCATAAAAGCCTGAAAACTTCTCAAAGAACAAAATATTCAATTCAAAAAAGCTTTCACGTCTTACCTAAAAAGAGCCGTAAAAACATTAAATGTAGTATTAGATCAAATGGATTTAGACTGGATTCCTGTAGAAAAAAGTTGGAGATTAAATGAAAAACATTATGGAATATTACAGTGACTAAATAAAAAAGAAACTGCAGAAAAATATTGAGATGAACAAGTACACATCCGAAGAAGAAGTTTTGACGTACCTCCTGCTCCATTAGAAAAAGATGACGAACGTTCTCCTTTTCAAGATCCTCGCTATGCTGGGGTACCTGAAAATGAATTACCTCTTACTGAAAGTTTGAAAGAGTGTATCGAACGCTTAATTCCATATTGGGAGAATGAAATTTTGCCAACACTAGAAAAAGAAGAAACAATTCTAGTCGCTGCTCACGGAAACAGCTTAAGATGAATTATTAAAATTCTAAAGAACATTTCAGATGAAGATATAGTTAGCCTGAATTTACCTACGGCTGTACCTTATGTCTTCGAATTTGATGATAACATGAATTTAACCAAAGATTACTTCCTTTGAGACCCTGAAGAAATCAAAAAACTTATGGAAGCTGTGGCCAATCAGGGAAAGAAATAGAATCAACATAAAAAAACAAATCAAAAAAAGACAGATATTTCTGTCTTTTTATTCTAACAAAATCAAAGATTACATACTTTCTACTGCATCAATTCACAGTAAATTCAATGCATTTTTCATTACTTGAAGAATAGATTCTAGCAAATGTAAACGAGCCTTACTTACTTCAACATTTGATTCATCTATAATTTTGTGATTATGATAATATGAGTTGAAAAGCTGAGCGACATCCAAGCATCGTCTTGCAACATAGTTTGGTTTGTATTCATTAGCAGCTTTTTGAACTTCCTCTTCAAATGAAGCTAGTTTTAGTAATAAAGCTTTTTCTTCATCAGTATTAAGCAGACTATAATCAGCTTCTCAACTAATATCCAAAGTATTTTTTCTTAAGATTGAAGACATCCTGGCAGTTGTGTATTGAAGATATGGTCCAGTTTCTCATTCAAAAGAAAGTGCCGTCTGCAAATCAAAAATAATTTTCTTCTCACTATCCTGCAAAAGCATTCCAAATTTCATAGCTCAGAATGCAATTTTTCTCGCAGTTTCTTTTTTCTCTTGGTCTGGAATATCTCTATCTGCAACCATTGATTCAGCTTTTTCTAATAATTGATCACGAAAATCTTCATAAAGAATTACATTTCATGCACGAGATGACATTTTTCACTCTTTCAAGTCTACTAGTCCATACGAAATATGCTGTAATTTATCACGATTGATTCACATTATTTCCAAAGTTTTGAAAAGCTGAGCAAAATGATATTCCTGCTCTGAACCAACGATATAAAGCGATTTTGAATAATTTGGATAATCAGCCTGTTTTTTGAATGCTAATCAAATATCTTTTGTAGAATAAAGTGATGCTCCATTTGATTTAAGAAGTAAGAATCGTCATAGTCCATACTCTTCCAGATTTATAGCTAATGCTCATTCTGAAATTACAGCTTTTCATTCTGCTTGTAATTTACGAACTAATTCTATTCAAGGTTTTTCTACTTCACTTTCAAAGTACCACTTATCGATTTCTTCACTTCATAATTCTGCAAAGATTTTCTTCATATCTTGCAAACAAAGTTCTCTGGTCTCTTTCCATATTTTAAGCAATTCCTCATCTCCATCTTCCAATTTTTTTTGTAATTCTCAAATTTCCGGTTTATAAACATCAGGATTTTCATCAACCTTTTTAGTAGCATCTGAATATAAAATTCATACTCGTTTTGAAAAGTTTTCCTTTGGCGCCTCTCATTGATAAAATTTGGTATAATACCAAATCCATTTAGCTACATGCGCTCCAATATCTCATGGATAGCAACATTTTATTACATCATTTCAAGCATATTTCAAGATTCTGGCATTTGATTCACTCACCAAGATATTTCTAATATGTCCGATATGTATTGCCTTGTGTGTGTTTGGCTGCCATCATTCAAGGAGAAATTGTTTTCATGTAGACTCTCCTCTTCCAAAATCAGCCTTTTCTTTTTCTATTTTTTCAATTACATTTTTAGCAAAGTTTTCAGAATTTAGCACAACATTCACATATGGTCAAACTGAAATAATTTCAGAAAAAGAATCTGAAGTTTGAATTTTACTCACGATTTCACTACTTATTTGAGCAGGATTTTTTCATAAAGTTTTAGCTCGTTTAAAACATGGAAATGCAAAATCTCCTTTCACATTATCTGGAGCAATAACTACATCTGAAACTATTTCATTCACAGAAACTCATAGATTTGGAGCAATAAGCTCTGCAAATTCATTCATTAATTTTTGAATCATGTTTTTACTCACATATATATTATAAAATTTTACGAATAATATTTTATCAATCCACCTCCATTTTTCAAACTAAATAATAAATTAAAAATCGAATTGTTTTATGATTTCGGATTAATATAATTATTAAACTTGTTGGAACTTAACAAGTTAAAAACTTTATATTCAACTTATTTACTGTATTATGTTTGACCGATTAACTAACTTGATTTGATGAGATTACAATCAAAAACAAATTAATACCTTACGACCAATCGTGAATAAAATCAATGAACGATACGACAAATTTGAAACTCTTTCTGATGATGAAATTAAAGCTAAGACACCTGAATTTAAGGAAAGATTAACTAAATGAGAGACTCTTGATGATATCCTTCCAGAAGCTTTTGCAGTGGTAAAACAAGCTTGTAAAAGAATGGTATGAGATACTTACGATGTAAAATGAGAAAAACAAACATGGAATATGATTCCTTATGACGTTCAGCTTTTATGAGGAATTATCCTCCATCAATGAAAAATTGCTGAAATGAAAACATGAGAATGAAAAACTCTCGTTGCTGCAGCTCCTGTATATTTGAATGCACTATCAGGAAATTGAGTACATGTAGTTACTGTAAACGATTACTTAGCATCTCGTGATGCCCAATGGATTGGATATTTATATCAATGGCTTGGATTAACTGTAGGAAGTGTCGTTAAATGAACTCCATTACAAAGAAGAAGAGAAGAATATTCCAAAGATATTACGTATGTAGAAAATTCAGAATTATGATTTGATTATTTGAGAGACAATCTAGTTCAGACAATGGAAAGAAGAAATCTGATTCGGAGACCTTTGAATTTTGCTATTGTCGACGAAATAGATTCCATATTAATTGACGAAGCTAGAACTCCATTAATCATTTCTGAAGCTAGAGAAGAACCTACAGAAAAATACACATATTATGCAAATATCGTAAATATGCTTACTCCATGTAGTGGAAAGAAAAAAGTAAGTAAATGACTTTTGAATGAATTGATGAACGATGAGCCAAAAGAACAGGAAGAAGATTGAGATTATTATATCGATGAAAAGACTAAAACAGCTTCATTGAGTGGAAAATGAATTGCTAAATTGGAACAACTATTGAATGTAGAAAATCTCTATAAAGATTTCTGATTTGAAGAAATTCACCATATTGAAAATGCCCTTAGAGCAAAAGCTGTTTATATTAGGGATGTGGATTATATTGTTTCAAATGGAGAAGTATTAATCGTAGATGAACATACTGGTAGAACGATGCCATGAAGAAGATTTAGTGAATGACTTCATCAAGCCATCGAAGCCAAGGAATGAGTGCAAATTCAACGTGAATCTCAAACTATGGCTACAATTACTTATCAGAATTTTTTCAAGCAATATAAAAAATTAGCCGGTATGACAGGTACTGCAGCCACTGAAGCTGAAGAATTCCAAAAGATTTATGAACTCGAAGTAGTAATTGTACCTACAAATAAACCAATTCTCAGAGTAGATAAACACGATAAGGTTTACTATAACCAACAAATAAAATGGAAGTTTGTAAAAGATTATATCAAATTTTACCATGAAATCTGACAACCAATCCTTATTTGAACAGCCGATATCGCTACATCTGAATATGTTTCTCGTATCCTCGAGAAAGATGCAATTACTCACTACGTTTTAAATGCAAAATTTCATGAACAAGAAGCTCATATTGTTGCAAATGCCGGTAAATATCAATCAGTAGTTGTAGCTACAAACATGGCGTGACGTGGAACTGACATCAAATTGGAAGAATGATTAAACGAAAAAATGGCAGCTAATTATGCTAAATGGTGTGCAAAACAGATTAAAAATCAGACTGCTGTAAAAATAAATGTTTATTCCAGAAAAGAATATGAATTAACTATCGATGGTTTGAAAAATCAATTCTGACTAGACAATGATGATATTATAAAAGCTGAAAAGTTAGGCATTACAAAAGATGGAGTAAAAATCAACATTCAAATTAATAGCAAAAAGAAAGAACAGACTGATGTTTTCGCAAAAATTATAATAGAATCTACTGAATGAACAAAAGAAACTATTGAGAAAGATTTTCATTATGGATTATTCATCCTCTGAACTGAAAAACACGAATCTAGAAGAATCGATAATCAGTTACGTGGACGTGCAGGTAGACAATGAGATCCTGGAGTTTCAATTTTCTTTGTAGCATTGGATGATACTTTGATGAGAAAGATGTGATGAGAAAGAATTCAAGCAATGGCAGGAATGTTACTTTCAAAGGAAGACTTAGCTGAGCTCGAATTAACTCAAAAACAATTCACATCGGCAATTACTAGATCTCAAAAGGAAATTGAAGCTTGGCATTTTAGTACCAGAAAACACTTATTTGACTACGATTCTGTAATCGATAAACAAAGAAAAAGAATTTACTTTACGAGAGATAGTATTATTGAAGCAAACGAAGATGAAGAAAAAAAGGCAGAATGGTTAAAAACAACTAAACAACAATTTATGCTAGACTCCCAAGAAATTTTGAATACACAAATTTCTACAGCAGAAGCATCATGACAAAGTATTTGAAATTTATTATTAGTTCTAAATAAAGAATTTTGATTAGAAATAGATGAAAAACAAAAATCTGAATATGAAAAAATGGATTTCAAGACACTTGCAAACAGTTTAGACCGTAGATTAGTGGAATATTTCACAGAAACTCGAGAAAAATATGATCAAAATCTACTTTTCAATATTCTAAGAGACGTACATTTACAAGTTATCGACAAACTTTGGGTTGCTCACATTGACGATATGCAATATTTGAAAGATAAAGTATGATTCATGTGATACGCTCAGATGGATCCTCTTATCGTTTATAAACAAGAATCATTCGAAAAATTTGAATTATTACAACAAAACATAAAAAATGATACCACAACTAGATTAATGAGAATCGATTATCATGCTGTAGCTCAGCAACAAGAATTACAAAACCAATTATTTGAGATGGTTCAAGATAATCCAGAAATAATGGAAAAATTAAAACAAGCCAGCAAACAATTCTGATGAAAAGTACCTGTCCAGATTTCCAAAAAAGATGGTAAAGTTGTAATTCAAGCTTGAAATAAAGCCATTGCACAAACAAGCAATGATCCAAGGAAAATGATATTCGAAGATGAAGATTGAGTTGAAGTTTTTGATGCTGATGATATTGGGAACAAATCAGTGAGTGAATGAGTAATATTACCTACAAGAAAAAAGGTTAGACCAAATGATCCTTGTCCTTGTGGAAGTGGTAAGAAATATAAAAAATGTCATTGAGCTAATGAAGAAAAATAATTTTGATTATAAAAAAGTCTATGAATAAATGTTAAAACAAATAGTCAAAGATACAATAAAAATACTCATAAACAGGCCTAGAATTATTAGGCTTGCCCTTTTGACATCTTATTCATATACTTTCTATCAGATTTATTGAATTATATATTTTGTGAATTGACTGGCAAATATAAAATATAATTCATGAGTAGATATTTCTAATGCTCTTATATATTTTGTAAATGCTATTCAGAGGTTTAATATCATCTGACTTATTATTGCTATTGCAATAATATTCCTCTTATGAATATCCATATTTTGACCTGTATGAAGACAAGCATTATTATACAGTGTAGATAATCCAAAAATGAGAACATGAACAGCATTTGTAAAATGATGGAAAAAATGGTGAATCATGGCAGAATTTTGATGAGTAAATATGTGGTGATTAAGCATGTGGTCTGTATTTATATTCGCTGTTAGATTTTGGATGTTATGATATCTGAACAATCCCGTAATCATAGCCGTATTTTCTATATGGATTATTTGTGTATTAGGAAAAATTATACTCTGGCCATATGTAAATTATTATATTGTCCTAAAAGATTATTCAGCTTGGGATGCTGTAATTAAAAGTATGACTCTATCTCTCTCAAATTTTTGATTAACTATAAGATGATTACTCAGACAAGGTATTATCAGATGCAGATTCCTACTAAATTCATGTATTGCTATTTGAATTCCACTCGTCATAATGATTTTTTGCATTCAAATGAATTTAATTGACAATTCAGCAATAGAAATAGTAACTCGAATTTTAGTATCATTTTGAATTTTAATTTTTATATATTTAGAGGCTGTATTTAAAGCTTTTGACTACACTTATCGGTATAAAATATTTTTAGAAGCAGAAAAACGTAATAATTTAAAATAAATATAATTTTATGACATAAGCAGATGAAATGTATATACATATAATATCACTATTCCCTGAAATTTTTGATTCTTTTTTCTCCACATCTCTGCTAAAAAAAGCCAAAGAAAAAGAAATATTGAATGTGAATTTTTGTAATCCAAGACAATTTTGTAATGATAAACATCAACAAATTGATGATGAAATTTACGGATGATGAGCATGAATGCTTATCAAAGCAGAACCAATTATAGATGCCGTAGAATCAATTATATGCAAAAATAAACTCAAAAATTCAGATTTTAAAATTATTTTCCCCTCTCCTACTAAAGAAATTTTTTCACAAAAAAATGCATATACTTTTTCCAAACAAGAGCATTTAATATTTGTATGTGGAAGATATGAGTGAATCGACTATCGTCGAGAACTTTATATGCAGAAATATTATCCAGAACAATTTCAAAAAATTTCTCTTTGACAATTCATTTTACTATGATGAGAGATTGCCACAATGACCATAATAGAATCTATTACAAGACTAATCCCATGAGTAATCAAAGAATCTGAAAGCTGGCAGAATGAAAGCTATTCACTGAAGGAAAATATGCAAAATTTAGAAGAACCAAACTATACTAGACCAGAAAATGTAAAATGATTTGAAGTACCACAAGTATTACTAACAGGAAATTCTCAAGAAATTTTACAATGGAAAAAGAATAATAGAAAAATTATATAAAAAATTTAACAAAGAATTTTGTTAATCAAAAAAAACATATATTCTTTTTATATAAAAAAAGGATTCCCCATCTAAAAAAACTTAGATTTCCAAATACGATCAATAAAATTTATTGATAAATACACCACCAATAAAATTTTTAAATACTCAACCTATATGCATATAACATAAAAAACAAGTCAATCTTTTTTACTTATTTCTCTTGCATTTTAATTGAATAATTCTACTATATCAGTGTTATAATTTTTTATCTTATAACAAATTAGAAAAAATGACAAAAACTGCTTTAATCGCAAAACTAGCTGAAGAATTAGGAGTATCTAAAAGAATGGCTGGTGAATTAGTTAATGCTTTCATCGAAACTGTAATGAAAGGAGTTAAAAAAGAATGAGAAGTTAGAATTCAAGGATTTGGAACTTTCAAAAAATCTAAGAGAGCTGCTAGAACTGGAGTTAATCCTCAAAATCCAAAAGAGAAAATTAAGATCCCTGCAATGAACGTTGTAACTTTCAAAGCTGGTTCTGAATTCAAAGCTCTTGTTAAATAATTTGGATTCCTATTACACACATAAAGAAGCGACACATGTCGTTTCTTTTTTATATCAAAAAAAATCTGACTGAACATTACATCCAATCAGATTTTTTTATTTAACTACGCATCCACTACTTCTCATTCAACTGGCCCCGACTCTCCTGTTGAAGCCGCTCATCCATCAGCATTTTGCTGTGCTGTTTGAGCATATTTCTGGAATAATGGTTGAGATTCCCTCTGAAGTCTATCAGTTTCATCTTTAACCTCTTGAACTGTGGCATCTTCTTTATCTTTCATAGCTTTTCCATCAGCTACTAATTTATTGATAGTTTCTTTATCTTCATCTGAAATCTTTTCCTTATATTCTTGTCCAAGTCATTCAATAGCATAAACCATTGATTCAAGTCAGTTTTTAGCTTCAATTACCTCTTTTCTTTTACGATCTTCTTCAGCAAATTTTTCTGCTTCAGCCTTTGCCTTTTCGATTTCTTCATCTGAAATATTTGTAGATCCTGCAATAGTAACAGACTGTTGTTTTCATGTAGATTTTTCTTGAGCTGTTACATTAAGAATTCAGTTTGCATCAATATCGAATGTTACTTCAATTTGAGGCATTCATCTCCTCATTGGAGGAATTCATTCAAGATTGAACATTCATAATGATTTATTATCTCTAGCAAATTGTCTCTCTCATTGTGTTACATGAACAGTTACAGCTGTCTGATTATCAGTAGCTGTCGTATAAATATTAGATTTTTTAGCAGGAATTGTTGTATTTTTTGGAATCATAATATGAGCTAACCCTCCTTCGACTTCAACAGCCAAACTTAATGGAGTAACGTCTAGTAATAAAATATCGGTTACATTTCATTGAATAATTCATCCCTGAATAGCTGCTCATTGAGCTACTGCCTCATCTGGATTAACAGTAGCTTTTGGAGCTTTTCCTAAAGCTTTTTGAACGATTCCAGGAATCTGAGGCATTCTTGTAGATCCTCAAACTAGAATAATTTCATTAATATCACTAGTTGATAATCCACTATCTTTCATAGCTACAGATACAGGACCTTCACACCTTTTGAACAATTCTGAACATAATGATTCAAATTTTGCTCTAGTTAGTACTACATCCAAATTTTTTGGAGATCCATCTGGTCATTGAGCAATAAATGGAATAGTTACATCTACTCTATCTACGTTAGATAATTGCATCTTTGCTTTTTCTGCTTCATCTTTTACTCTTTGCATTGCTCCAGCATTTCCATGAAGATCGATTCATTCTTTACCTTTGAATTCTTCTAGTAAGTAATCCATAATCTTCTGATCCCAGTTTGCTCATCCAAGAGCTGTATCTCCAGATGTTGAAAGAACTTGGAATGTTCACTCTGATGAAATTTCAAGAACTGTAACGTCGAAAGTTCCTCATCATAGATCAAATACCATAATCTTTTCATCTTTTGATTTACCTTCTCAATATGCAAGAGAAGCTGCAGTTGGTTCGTTGATAATTCTCTCAACTTTTAGACCAGCGATTTCTCCAGCAGCTTTAGTAGCATTTCTTTGAGAATCATTAAAATATGCAGGAACAGTAATTACTGCTTGTGTAACTTTTTCTCCAAGGAATTTTTCTGCATCTTCTTTCAACTTTGTAAGAACAAAAGCTGAAATCTGCTCAGGTTTATACTCTTTACCATCTACAACGATAATAACTCCACCATCTGATCCTTCTTTGGTTTCGTAAGGCATTTTAGCGAGTTCATCTCTCACTTCGCTATACTTACGACCAATCCATCTCTTAACTTCGTAGATAACATTTTTTGGCTCTAAAACAGCCTTTCTTTTTGCTAAATCTCAAACTAACAATTCATCTCATTTGATATAAACTACTGAAGGAGTAGTTCTGTTTCATTCTGCATTTGCGATTACTTCGGACTTGTCTCCGAGCATATATGATACACATGAATTTGTAGTTCAAAGATCGATTCAAATAACTTTTGCCATTGTTTTATATAAATAAAGGATAAAATACTGTTGTAATTTTTGAGTTGTGAACCTAACTTTCACTAAAGTTTACATATTCAACATTAGATATAAAATATCACTCAATCATCACAGGTGCTACAAATATAATTATTTTTTTTTCTTTTGCAAGTTTTTTATCACTTTTTTTATTTAGGTGCTACATTTTATTTAAAATCTACTCCTTTATTATAAAAAATCCCTCATTTTGAGGGATTCCTAGCTTTTAAAGCTATGACTATACTTGCTTATCAGACACTATTTTTGCATTGATCAATGCTTGTCAAAGATCTGAAATCGTAGATTCTGATTTTGTTACGTATGCAAAATTATCATTTCTAAACAATCACATTTCAAGTGCTAATCTCAATGCTCATATAACATCATCAAAATATCATACAAATCAAATTCATGGTAAATTATCTGTTAAATATTTTCGAGCATATCCCTTTTCTACCACTCTTTTCACGTCAGATTGTGTAAATTTTTTGGCATTTTTCTTTATTAACACATAATTTCGAAATACCATTTCACTGGGATATTTAATTTCCATCATGGCATCAATAATCTCACCTTTTTGTATATTAGTTTTTTCAATCATAGATTTTATCGTCGATAAAAATCTTAAGGTATTTCATTTTCAAGCGTATTTACAAAGATTTTGAAATTCTGATTCTGTAAATTTATATTCATCAATTAATTTAGATTTTAATTCTGAGAACTTGGTTTTCCTGCTTTCTTTACTCTCTTTTTGTTTCTCTGATATTCTAGACATTGTGGAATCATATACATCTTCACCATTTATAAAGATTTGTCATCTTTGAATATTAGATTCTCATAATTCATCATACCACCAATCTTGATTATTATTCCATCTACAACTTGTATGATTTGAGATTTCTACTTCCTTGTTTTCGTCAATGGTAACTGTATATCGTTTACCTCATCGATAAAAGTTAATATAATCTCAAGGTTTTCAGAATTTTACCAATAATTTATTAGTATTCCACCTTTCATTTGAGTGTTCATGAGCTGGAATACCATGGTTATCTCAGATATAAACCCTTGGCTGATAATAACCACTACTATATATTGTCCAGGGTAATTCTATTCAAATATCTCAATTTTTTTCGCGATACTCTTCAAGTTCTTCCTTTTTCTTTTTTTGATTCATAAGAGCATTTATTGTCTTTTGTATAGATTTTTCATCTACTGCTTTGTAATCAGATTTGTTATCTATTATTATGTGGTGAAAATATCATCCATTACATTCTTGTACTGTTTCAATTCCTGGAAACAATATCGTAGAATTAGGGCTCACCCAAAAGTAATGGTTTTGGACAGATAATTGATTTCATGTAGAATAATGGAAAATTTTTTTATTTTCTTCATCGTATGATAAATAGTCATATTGACCACTTCCAAATTTGTCAGAAAGTGTATTATCATATTCTTCTGGTAAATCATCTTCACTTGGAAATAAATTAATTTTATCAATTGAAGCTCAATAACTTCTTCAATCTGGTGAGCAATATGAATTAGTCTCAATAGTTACTAGATCTTGTATTGAATACATTTGAGATCTATCGGAGCGACATGTTCATTTTGGAGCAAAATATGAATTATTTTTATGATATGTTTTAATTTTAGGGGAATCATCATCCGGTGTAGACAATTCAATTTTTGGATATTTTTGCGACAACACTTCTTTTAATTCCGATTCTTGTTTGTTATTTTTACTTACAGTTTCAATAGACTGCTCTTGTGCAAATTTTTCTTTTTCTGTCATTTTAATAATTATAATAATATAAAATTTTAATCTTTAAATATAAATATTATTGTCTTTCTCGCATCATACGAAGAAATCTTCGTGCAGCATCATGCTGAGCATCTTTAAAACTCCTTCATTCTCCACGAATCTTTTGTTTCATTCATGCAATTTTCATATAAACTACCCATGTTTCTCATTCTTTTCGAGATTTCATATTTATTTTTGCAGGAAATTGACATTTAGTTTCTTCTCAATCTTTTAATTTATATGTTTCATACCATGGAGCAGGAATATGAGCTCTTGCACATAACTGATTTAATACTCATGTCCAAGCTATATTACCTTTTTCTTCATATGAACCCATATCCATTATAGGAAATTTATCCAAAATGTCCTCAGATGCACTGTTTATTTTTTCTTTTTGTTGTTTTTTAAGCATGGGTACTAGTCTAGTGTCATAATAGAATTTCGCTAATTCATCTTTTATCGCAGAAGCACCCTTATAATTTCCATCATAATCTTCATTTCTTGTATAAAATCTTTCATCTCAAATTTTCATAACAGTTCTGGTTAATTCATCTTCTATAGCCAATTCTATACCATAATATCTACAATAATCTTCCAATGTATATCGTGAGTGTATTTTCCATCACTTAAATAATCATGGATCTAATTCTTTCTGCTCTGACTCATTTTCACCTAAAGTAATTTCTCATCAATCTGAATTCAAAACTTCTTTATAAAACGCTCTCGCACATTTCTGTTTAGCTTCCTTCTTAGTTCATGCAGATTGAATCGTTGAAAAATCTCAAATTTCCATACAAATAGTACTTTGTGTCACATATCATTGAGACGTTCACCAATCAATATATCTCGGCATTCAAAGCTTATTCTTTTGACAAAATACTTGTAAAGCACTAACAGCATCTTCATCCCAATTTCCACACTCATCAGGAGATACTTTAAATGAGTCTGGCAATTCTTCTATTTGATATTCCATTTGTTGTGTTTTTGGCTGTTCTCATTTAACTAAACTTTGTTCAGCCTCAACGTCTATTCACAAACATTCCTTTGCAAATTTGATAGCACAAGCCTTTCTTGCTTCCTTTTGATTTTGAGCCCATTGTGTAATATCATTATATCCATCAACTGATAAAGTCACAACCATACCTCAAAGTGATCACTCCATTGGAGCCGAATACTCAGGCATCTTTCACTGTTTTTGTAATATATTCTGAAGTGTTCAAACAGGATTATCCCTCCAATTAGCATAAATACTAGAAGTAGATTTTTCTGGCAACTGCGTTTCACCTTTCATATATTTTTTTGCGGCATCTACTATAAATCTGATATTTTTTCATTTTACATTTTTGTTCTTTACGCTTTCACACCACTCTTGCAATTTTGCATCTGCACTGCAAAATACATATTTATTAGATCATTGGATTGGCACAAAATAAAGGCAAACTCCACGAATAATATAGATCTTCTTTACATCCTCACGTTCATCAAATTCAGGATTATATACTACCATATCTGATAGATTTTTTCTTATCGTTTCATTCATTCCAGAAGGTAAAACATCATCTAAAGAATTGTGCTGCTCTACTGAATTGATTTGATTTTTTTCTTTTTCAGTCATTTTAATAATTTGTAATAATATAAAATAAGTTTACTCTCTAATTGCATGAAAGAAATACAGTCATACAATTAATAATTTCCTTTAATCGCGCCATTTATGTTTTTTTTGGTAGATTATTTTTTATTTTACTTTTTGTTTTACTGTACAGCGTGCTCAAATGATATTATTTCATTTTTGCAGTTATAGTATTAAACATTGACATTGTGAAAAATATACCAAAATTTGTGAAAAGCTATAATAGTCTGATTTATTAGATGATAACTAACATTCCTCCTATTCAAAAAATTTAAAAAAAGTGTGAAATTAGATTTTTCACACTTTTATTATTATTATTCTAATACTTCTTCACTAACTGAATAGGAATATCAGTCTTTCATAGAGTAATATAGAACTCTCTTAATGAACCTGAACATTCAATATCCAGTTCTTTCCCAAAGACTTTCTTGATATATTTCACGAATGGATTGATAATTTTACTTTCCATTTGGTTTTGTTGCCCCGAAAAACTAGAAGGTCAAAGTTCATTATTCTTCACCTCATGATCTTCAGATTTTAGTAAATAATAGAATAATTCTATCGTTGTAGTCGCTGATTTTATATCTTTTGAAGTCAAAACTTTTCCGTTCACATAAACTTTATTTTTCACTCCATCAAAGAATATTCATTTCTGCTCTTTTGGATTGATATCAGTATATGAAATAAATTTTTGCTCATTATTGTTATTCAATAATACGTATAAATCTTTTCAGATTTCTTTTCAAATATTATTATTAATGTCCTGCTCTATCACGATTCCATCCTTTGCTGGCATATCAAAATCATAAGTTTCACGAATCCTGATATCTGGATAATTATTTTTCATATCTTCAAGTACAGCTTCCAATACATCCAAATCACTATCATCTTCAAAAATTACCAAATAATCCCCACCATACTTATTAGTATAAATTGGAGAGAATCAAAATATTCATTTGGAGACACCATTTTCTATACAAGCTTTATGGAAATCTTCAGTTACATCAAAATCTCTCTCTATATTATCATACATTTTAGTAATCAGATTTAGTAACTTTATCAAGTCATGAACATCATGGTTTTGAGCTCATTTTTTGTAAATCTTTTCCATAATATATAGAATATTTATGCTCAAATTGCTCAAATTCCTGATTTTTGTTCGATAATAATTGGATTTTTCTAGTCATAATTTAAGCTGACTATTGATATCTGAAATCTCTAAATCTTCAAACCAATTTTGATATTCCATATTTGTATATTCCAAGAATTTCTTTTGTTTTACAGCAAAATCACTATCTGATATTTGTCATGTATGAACTATTGCCCAGCAAACAGGCAAAGTTTCCATAGGAAAATTCTTAATTTTAAACAATTCTGTTAACGACTTTGCATATTCTTTAATTTCATCTACTTTTTCGTAATCTAACTCATTTTTCATATCTGTAATATATGCATAAGGATGTGATCACTGAGATAAGGTAGAAAAAAAAGTTGATCAAACATTTCATTTTTTTGCTATAATTGTACATTGATGTGCTAGATTGTTAATTTCTCTAAATAAATTAGATGTCTGAAATTTTTCATAATCTTCCAAGTCTTTACTAGAAAGTTTTTTATCATGATAATAGATTCATGAAACTAATAATGACATCATTGTCCCAGTGAATCCAAATCACTCTCATTTTACACATTCAGAAACTACACTTATCTCAAATCAATAATTCTTATCCAATAAATTAAGTTTACTTTCCAAAAAATTGATAGCATCTCAGTATTGCTGATTAAATTTATTCAAATCATAATCGATAATTTCTGCTCAATCATACATTTTGATACTAGCGAAATTTATTCATTTCGTTTCTACTTTTCTAATTCATAGATAGCACTTAGATTTTAATTTCTGGACAATACTGACGTGATCTGAGGCTGAACCAATTCATTCTGGAAATCGATTAAATCAAAAATGTCCACTAATCACAAATTCATACCTCGAAAAAAGATCTTCAAGGTTAGTTTTTAAATTTGGTTGAATTAAATTTTTCATTAAAATTTTAACCAATATAAAATACTCCTTACATAAATTATAATCAAAACTGTAAAATTATGCAAATTTTGGATAACTTTTTTGGCTCTTTTCTAAGAATTCTTTTGAAAAACAAAAAATGGAGCAAAGGATGTAATCCTCGCTCCTAAATAGTGCGGAAGACGAGACTCGAACTCGTGACCTGAACCAACCCGGAATTGGATCATAATTCTACCACTGAACTACTTCCGCCTCACTTACATTAACAGCAACGTGTAATATAAATATTTCAAATTAAAAATCAAGTCTTTTTTTGTGAAATTTAAAAAAGTAAAGATTATTCGAATCTGAGTGCATCAATTGGTTGCAATTCTGCTGCTTTTTTAGCAGGTCCAATTCAAGATACAATTCAGATTATAAATGTTAACGTAGTCGCCAAAACTACCACATCCATTGTCATTGAAACATTGATTCATTCTATATGGAAACTATTTACGAGTTGTATTGCCAACCACGCTAAAATTATTGCAATAACTCATCCAATGGCAGTTACTACAACGGATTCTATCAAGAACTGTGTAATGATATCGGCGTTAAGTGCTCAAATTGCTTTTCTAATTCAGATTTCTCTGGTTCTTTCTGTTACGGATACTAGCATAATATTCATTACTCAGATTCACCCAACTAGTAATGAAATAGATCCAATTGCTGCAAGTAGATATGTGAAGATTCACATGGCTTTATCAATTGCATCACCAATTGCAGATAAAGATGTGACAGTAAATCCAGCCAAATCAATATGTTTAACATTATATTTTCTCATGAGGAAATATTTAATTTTATTCATCCGTTCATCTACATCGTCATCATATCAAAGAATGATTGTAATGCTTCAGATTTTTGTAGAATTGTCTACTTTTTGCTGATAAGTAGTAATTGGAATAAAAACCTGACTGAAAATACTTTCTTCTTCCAAGACTCAGATTATTCTAAATTTTCTATTGTTGTAATACACATATTCTCAGATAGGATATACATCATCAAATAGTTCATCTACAGCATTTTTATTAACTATTGCAACATCTTCATTTCTGCTCATATTTCTTTCTGAAAATTTATCTCAATAATCTCGATCAAGTGCCATTTTATCAAAATAATCAATTGGTACTCACAAAAATTGTCCCATTGCACTATCACTATCAACATTTTTTATCATTCAAAGTGCAGAATTGCTATATGTAATTTTACCGGTCAATTCTGGAAAATAATATTCAAGTTCATCCATTAAATCTGTAGTGAGAGTTACGGCCTTTACATATCAATGCACATCATCATTAGTTCGTTGAGTATATCATCAATTCGGAGTAATTGTAATATTATTTGTAATTAATGATGCCATTTGATCTTTTACTCATTGTTGAGCTCCAGTTCAAAATGACATTAAGAAAATCACAGAAAAAAGTCAGATTACAATTCATAATACGCTCAAAAATGATCTCATTTTATTTGAAATCAGATTTCATAATGCATCTTTAATGTAAGTAGAAAAGTTCATAATTCTTTAATAATATCTGTTAAATTATTCATCTCATTTGATAAATTGACCATCTTTCATTCTAATCATCTTTTTAGCTGCTTCTCAAATGTGACGGTCATGCGTAATCAAAAGCACTGTTTTATGTTGTTCTTCATTCAATTTTTTAAACAATTCAAGTATTTCTTCCCCAGTTACGGAATCCAAAGCTCCAGTTGGTTCATCTGCTAAAATTAGCGAAGGATTAGAAACTAAAGCACGAGCGATACAAACTCTTTGTTGTTGTCATCATGATAGTTGGTTAGGTAATGCATCTAACCTATTTCATAGTCATACCATTTTCAAAGCTTCAGCACACCTTTCTTTCTTTTCTTTACTTGGGACTCACATATATGATAAGGGGAGAGCAACTTGTTCTCGAGCTGACATCCTTTTTAAAAGATTATATCACTGAAAAACAAATCAGATTGTGGTTCTACGAATCATTGACCATTCATCAGCAGTCATGGCTTTTACTTTTTCTCATCTAAGCAGATAATCTCAACTTGTAGGCTCATCCAATAATCAAACGATATTCATAAGAGTAGATTTTCCACATCCTGAAGGTCACATTATGGAAATGAATGCTCATTCATCAATCCAAAAATTTATTCATCTAAGAGCATGAACAGCTTCAATTCAATTCTCTGGATCATCTACACCATACTGTTTTTTCACATTTACCAATTCAATTAGATGAGAAGAAGAATTTTTTTTATCTTCATTATTTTCTAGATTCTCTTTATTCTTTCAAAACATGATTTTTTATAAATTGTTAAAATTTATTATCTTCACATTCATCATCAAGGGAATCCTCAACCGTTTCTATTTCATCCTCACATTCCTCAACCAAAACTATTCATATTTTCTCTTACATTTTCTCTTGCAGCATTACGGTCTCACAATTCTAAGGATGTAGATTCGGTAGATAATCACATATTTAGCATAGCTTCGGTGCTATAAAACATTGATTTGATAATATCTCAAGCTTTAAGTCAGCTTACTATTTCAGTATTTGTTTCATCAGAATCTCAAATTTCTACAGGAGTTTCAACCCATTGTTCTCATCTTTTTAACATTACCATATTCTGTCATGAAACAGTAGTGATAGCTTGAGATGGAACAAGTAATACATTTTCTATTTTATTCAAAATAATTTTTGCACTTCCTCACATTCCAGCTAGAATTGTTTCATTTGGATCATTCTTTTCAAATGTTACTGTCATTGGATATGTAGTTGTCATTGAACTTGTATTTGGAATAGTGTTAATTTCACTAATTTTTCCATGGTAAATTTCATTTGGATAAGCATCCAAATAAACCTCAGCATCCATTCAGACTTTTAATTGGATGATATCAATTTGTTCTACATCAAAAGTCATTTCCAAGATATTATTACTTTCTACATAGATATATTTTGGATTCGTGTTGCTAGATGCAGGATTGATAGAATCTCAAACCTGAATATCCATTTCAGTAATTACTCAATCAAAATTCGCAGTTAATTCATAGTCATCATATTTATCTCTAATATTTCTCAGATTTCTTTGTAGTTGGCTTAATCTGTTTCTAGCTTGTCTGATTTGAGTTTCTTTGAGACTCTCTCATCATGCGATTTTATTCAGATTTCTAAGTGATGTATCAATATTATCTTCCAAAGTTGCTTTATCTTTTTCTTGTTGTGCTTTGAGTACATCAATTTGCATATTCAATTTATCTAAATTTGTTTTAGCTTTATCAAGTTTTAATTTAGTATCTTCTAATGAAGTATCATCATCTAAATCGGCAAGAATACTCACTTTGCTTGTATATAATTGAACATATTTTAATCAAAGAGATTGTAAATCTGTACCAAAAGTTTTGGCATCAGTTTCAATATTTGCTAATGTGTAATCAGAACTTGTAACACTGGCTTTGAACATATCATAGTTGGTCTCTCACCAGTCAACTAAATTATTTCATAATATTTTCAATGTAGAGTAAGCATCAACAACTTCTTCGCTTGTTAAATCTGAAATAGATTTTGTGTTTAAATTATTGTATTTTTCTCTTAATTCATCTAAATTTCAATTAAGTTGATTATATCATTTTTCTGACTGAATTTTTAAGTGAAGGTCTTCAGCTCAAATATAATCGTTTCTAGCTACTTCATGTTTATATTTATCTGTTATCACCATTTTTTTATCGTAGTTATCTAGTATAGAGTTCAAATCATTTATGATTGTTTTTAATTCCAAAACAGCTGTTTCTAGAGTCTGATTTCTTTTCCTTATTGTACTAGAAAGTGCTAAATCAACATTTGTACTGTCGCTTCCACTTAATAATTCATTGTAATCAGCAAGTGTGTCATCATATAATTTTTGAGCATCTTTGATTTTTTGTTGTAATTCTTGCATGGCTAATTCTTGATCTTGTTCGATAGTCTCTTTCTGTAATAATAGGGCATCATAATTGGCTTTCTCTTGGACGTATTCCAATTCAATATTTTTAGCATCTAGTAGGTCTTGTAAATTAGTTTTTTGTGTATCAATATCCAGTTGAGCTTGAGCTACATTATTATCTAAATCGTCAGTAGAAATTTTGGCTAATACCTGACCCTTCTTTACATAATCTCAGACTTTTACATTCACTGCTGTTACTTTTCACTGTGTCATAAAAGTTAATTTCTGAGAATCTGCAAACTGAGTAGTTCATTGCAATGTTAGGATGTTTTCTAAATCTCAAGTTTGAACGGTAGTTTCCATATCATAAAAAACCTTAGTTTTGGGAGATTTATCTATCCATGGTTGCCATTGGTATAACACATATCCAATTATTAAAGCGATTACAGTCAATGCAATTCGATGTCTTTTAAAGAAATTTTCCTTTTTCATGTGTTGTATATTTTTATAAATAAATTTTTACTTTTTTTGAATCTTATCTCTACCTGTTTGTATAGCTCGTTCTTTTAGTGATTTTAATCATTCCATCAGTTCATTTCATTGCTCGCTTAGATAATATTCAGATTTTGATGTTTTGGTGATGAATCATTTATCTAATAATTCATTCAGTCTTATAGTTAAAATACTTGTGTTTATTTTTGGGATAGCTTTCATTATCCCAGAAAAAGTATGAATATCTGAATATATGGATATTAAGATGAGTAAAATTCGTTTTTTACCCATGATATTGCATAATTCATAGAATTTTGAATCGTTTAGGTCTTTATCTATTTTTTCTAGGTTTGTCATTGGTAATTTTGTGATTAAAATTACATCTGAAACGATGTGATAATATTTTTTTACTTTAAAAAGTAAAGTATTTTTTTGTTTGACATGAGATATGATATTATTACACTGATAGTGCCAAATCATTATACAGATCGAATCGAAGTAATTAAGAATTAAAGATTCATCTGTCTTTAGTTTTTTCTTGTTTCCAATGAAAACAGTAATCCTTGCTTGATGACTTTGAACTAGACTTGCAGAAGAGACAGTTCTTAAACCAAAGCCAATGGTGGAAATTGGTTGAAAGCCAATAATTTGGCATATTATGAAAATTTATTCTCATTATTGATATAATGAATTTATAGTATGCTTAGGATATAAATGATATTATATCAAAGAATGGTTTGCAAACTATTTTCTTCATAGTAGTGATGTAACGATTTCTACGAAAGACAATTCTATAGAAGTGCATAATTCTCACACTGAAGATTGGAAAGTAACATTAGTTGATACCTGAGATGCGACAATGACATGAGGAAGGATAAAAAGAGTAAAAGATTATATAGATTGAGATGAATTTATGATGACCTACTGAGATTGAGTAAGTGATATAGATATAAAAGCTTTAGTTGATTTTCATCATTCACATTGAAAATTAGCCACATTAACGGCAATTACCCCTGAATGAAAATTTTGAAAATTGTGATTAGATTGAGATAAAATTACTGAATTTGCAGAAAAAAAGGATAATGAAGAATCTCGAATTAATTGATGATTTATGGTACTAAATAAGAGAGTATTGGATTATGTTGAATGAGATTCTATGCCATTTGAAAAAGCTCCACTTGAAAATATTGCTAAAGATTGAGAATTGATGGCCTACAAACATTATGGTTTTTGGTCTCCTATGGATACAATCAAACAAAAAAATGATTTAAATAATTTATGGGATAAATGAGAAGCTAAACGAAAAGTCTGGTAATTTTATTATCAAATAATTTATCATATGATTTCGAAAAATAAAACAATTCTAATAACTTGATGAAATGGATTTGTGTGAGCTAATTTAGTAAGAAAACTTGTTGAATTATGATATTCTAATATTTTTCTCATATTGAGAGAATCATCTAATTTATGGAGAATTAACGATATAATTGATAGAGTTCATATAAAATATGGAACATTAACAGACCAAAACTCCGTTGAACAAATTGTGAAGGAAGTAAGACCAGAAATTATATACCACCTTGCTGCTGCATGAGCCTATATTTGAAGAGATGGTAAATGAGTAAATGATTTGTTTATAACTAATATTTTATGAACAATAAATCTTTTAAATGCATGTAAGGGAATTTGATTTGAGTATTTTGTTAATACATGAAGTAGCTCTGAATATTGAATTAAAGACCATCCTATTAATGAAAATGAATTATTAGAACCTAGTAATGAATATTGAATTAGTAAAGCTTCAGCAACAATGTATTGCAGTTTCATATGAAAGAAATTTCAGTTGCCAATTTATACTTTCAGAATTTTTTCAGCATTTTGACCATATGAAGATCAATCAAGGCTTATCCCATCATTAATGCTTAAGTATATTAACAACGAATCACCAAATTTATCTAATCCAAATTCTGTTAGAGATTATATTTATGTTGAAGATATAGTGAATTACTACCTTAATATCGATGAAGTTGAGTGAAAATATTGAGAAGTTTTTAATCTAGCTAACTGAAAACAGTATACTGTTTGAGAAATGGCTAATATGGTAAAAGAAATATCCAATTCTGATAAAGAGCCTAATTATTGAGCAACATCAGTAAAACAAGATGAACCAAAATTGTGGGAGGCTGATATGAATAAAACAAAAACATGCTTTGATATTCAAACAACATCAGTTTACGATGGCCTGAAAATTACATATAATCGATTTAAGGAGAATAAAGATTTATACTATTAATCATTATACATGTCATTACAGCAATCAGCAAAAAATGTTCGTACAACAATTTTAAAGATGATTTATAAAAGCAAAAGTTCTCATCTATGAAGTGCTTTTTCTGTTGCAGACATTTTAACATATATTTACACAACGCAATTTAAAGAGTGAGATAGGTTAATAATGAGTAAATGACATGCATGATCTGCTCTTTATGCCACTTTAGCTGAAATATGAAAAATAGATAAAGAAAAATTAATAGATACATACTGCACAAATTGACAAAAAATGTGAGGGCATGTTACCTTGTGATCTATACCATGAGTTGATGCTACAGCATGATCTTTGGGGCATTGATTATCAATGTGAATCTGAATGGCTTTATCTTTGAAAAATAACAAAGTTTATGTTATTCTATGAGATTGAGAAATTAATGAAGGTTCAGTTCGGGAATGATTTTTATTTGCTCAACAAAAAAATTTAAGTAATTTGATAGTTATAGTAGATAGAAATAAACAACAAGCGATGGGACATACAAAAGATATCATAGATATACCACATCTTGATGAAGCTGTGAAGAATTTATGATGGCATACTCAAACAATTAATTGAAATGATTTTAAGGATTTAGAATCTGCTTTTAAAAATTTATCAAATACAAAACCTAATTTGATAATGGCCGATACTATTAAATGAAAGTGAGTTGATTTTATGGAAGACAATATTGTGTTTCATTATAAAACACCAACAGAAGAACAGTATGAAGAAGCTTTACATCAAATTAATAAGTAAACATGAGGAACTGTGTTGTTAATTATCTTATGCAAGAAGCTAAAAAAAATAAAGATATCATGTTATTAACATGAGATTTATGATATTGAGTTACAGATGCTTTTGAAAAAGAATTACCAGATCAATTTATAAATGTATGAATAGCAGAACAAAATATGATTTGAATAGCTGCAGGTTTGGCTCTTACTTGAAAAAAAGTGTTTTGTTACTCTATTATCCCATTTTTAACTATGAGATGCTATGAACAAATAAGAATAGATGTATGTGCACAGAGTTTAGATGTTAATCTGATTTGAGTTGCATGATGATTTGCATATTGAACTTTATGAAATACGCATTATTGAATTGAAGATATCAATGTGATGAAATGACTGCCTAATATGAAAATATTAGCTCCTGCAGATAAAATCGAAGCTGAAGCCTGTATGAAATATTTATTTGGAAACAGATGACCATTTTTTTTGAGACTTAATAGATGATGAGAGCCAGTCGTTTATGAAAATTGATTACCAACAAATACAAAAATTACTGAATGAGTTATTGTAAAAGAGTGAAATGATATTACATTAATTTCAACATGAAATATTTTATGAAATGTTGTTAAAGCATCTGATATTTTAGAAAAGAAAGGAATATCAGTTCAAATATTAAGTATACCACTAATAAAGCCCATGAATAGTGATTTTATATTAAATTATATAAAATGAAAAAAATGAGTATTTACGATTGAGGAACATTCTATTATTTGATGATTATGAGATTCAATAGCATCAATTATTGCTGAAAATTGAATTCAAATCAAGTTTAAAAAACTATGAATTCCAGATATATTCCCAGAAATAGTTTGAAATCAAGATTACATGAGATGATATGTTTGATTAGATGGAGAAAGTATTGCAAATACAGTTTTGCATATTTTACAAAATTAATTTACACAAAATTAGAAATTTATAATGGTTCATGAGTGGAAAATATTAAAGAATAAATGATATATTTTGTAATGTTGTTTTATAAATATTATTTACTGTGTATTATGAAAAAAACGATATTACTTACAGGATGAACTGGATTCATTGGTCGTAATATAAAAGAGTCATACTTATCAGATAAATACAATATTATTGCACCAACACACAAAGAAATAGATTTTTCTGATACAGAATTGGTTGATGAGTTTTTTGAATCAAATAAATTTGATGTTGTTTTACATACTGCTGTGAAACCAAGTCATAGGGCTGCAATTGATAGAAATAACATACTATGAACCAATTTGCGTATGTTTGAAAATTTAGAACGCAATAGATACAAATTTGGTAAGTTGATAAATTTTGGATCATGAGCTATATATGATGTTGCAAAAAATAATTCTGGGACCTCTGAAAATGATATTTATAAAAACATGGGAGTCGATGAACATAGTTTTGCCAAATATGTGATGCAAAAACAGATTGATAATTTGCCCAATTTTGTTAATTTAAACATATTCTGAATATTTTGAAAATATGAAGATTATTCCATACGTTTAATATCAAATGCTATTGCAAAATCCTTATTTAAAATTCCAATAACTCTACGTCAAAATCGTAGATTTAGTTATTTGTATATCAATGATTTATTTCCTATTATAGAACGGTTTATTGAGAATAATCAAAAGTTCAAATCTTATAATGTTGTTCCTGATAATTATGTAGAATTAAAAGATATTGTCTATGAAGTCGCTAATATTACATGAAATTCAGAAATTGAGATAAGAAATGATTGATATTGATTAGATTATTATTGAATAAATTCTCGCTTAAGAGATGAATATGTGGACGTAAAATTTACACCAATTACTAATGCAATAGCCGAATTATATAATTGGTACCACGAGAATGTTAGTGTAATTGATAAAGAAAAACTATTATACGATAAGTAATTTTATTTTATAACGAGAAATAAAAATGATTAAAGTTTCTGATTACATTATGAAAAGATTACGTGATGTTTATTGAGCAGATACTGTATTTATGGTATCTGGAGGTGGAGCAATGCATCTAAATGACAGTGTTGGTAAATATATGAATTATGTTTGTAATCATAATGAACAAGCATGTGGGATTGCCGCTGAAGGTTATGCACGTGTAAATCAAAAATTAGCAGTTGTAAATGTTACAACATGACCTGGATGATTAAATGCATTAAATGGTGTTATGGGAGAATGGACTGATAGTGTCCCTGTCCTTTATTTGTCCGGTCAAGTTAAATATTCAACAACGTTAGATTCATGTAAAAATATACCTTTGCGTCAACTAGGAGATCAGGAGGTGGATATTATTTCAGTAGTAAAACCTCTAACAAAATATGCTGAAATGGTACGCGATGCAAACGATATAAAATATCATCTTGATAGAGCTGTTTATTTGGCTACACATGGACGTTTTTGACCAACATGGTTGGATATACCATTAAATATTCAAGCAGCTATGATTGATGAGACAAAATTACGTGAATATGATCCAAGTGAGGATGAGTTAAGGTTACCAAATATTGATAATGAAATATCTAAATTGGTAGAAATGATAAAAAAATCCAAAAGACCACTATTTGTTGCGGGGCACGGTATTAGATTGTCTGGTGCAATAAAAGAATTTGAGGAATTGGTTGCAAAAACTAATATTCCTGTTGTAACAACTATGAATGGTTTTGATACCGTTACTGAAGATAATCCAAATTTTGTAGCACGTATTGGTACAGTAGCAAATCGTGCAGGTAATTTTACATTACAAAATGCTGACTTAGTTATAACAGTTGGTTCACGTAATAACATTCGTCAAGTATCTTATAATCGGGAAAATTATGCGAAAAGTGCAAAATTAGTTTGTGTTGATATAGATGCTGCTGAATTAGATAAACCTACATTAAATCCAGCATTAAAAATTAATGCTGATTGTAAAGATTTTATTGTAAAGTTATGTCAAACTGTTGAACCGCGTGATAAAGACTCATGGAATCAGTGGACTCGCGATATGAAAGCAAAGTATCCGCCAGTATCTGAAGCTTCTCGTGTTTGAGATAATCCAATTGAACCATATTATTTTATAGAAACATTAATTAAAAATTTTGATAAAAATGCATTAATTGTTGGATGAAATGGTACAGCATTTTTATTACCTTTCCAAGTTGGACAAGTAAAAGAATGACAACGTTATATTTGGAATAGCTGAGATGCATCAATGTGATACGACTTGCCTGCTGCAATTGGAGCTTGTTTTGCCAATAATCGTAAAGATACAATTTGTCTTGCTGGAGATGGATCAATTATGATGAATTTACAGGAATTGCAAACAATAAAACATTATAATCTACCAATAAAAATATTTGTTTTGAATAATGATGGTTATATTTCAATTCAACAAACACAAAATAATTTCTTTGAAGGTCGTAAAACAGCATGTACACGTGATAGCTGAGTAACATTACCAGATTTTATTCGTATAGGTCAGGCTTTTGATTTACCAACAATGAAAATTGACTCTAAAAATAATTTAGATGAGCAGATTCAAAAAGTATTAAATGCAGAATGACCTATATTATGTGAAGTTATGTTGACTCCTTGATATATATTTGCACCAAAATTATTGGCAAAAAAACTACCAGATGGTTCTATGATTTCACCATCTTTAGAAGATTTGTATCCATTTTTACCTGAAAACGAAATGAAAGAGAATATGTTTATAAGTAGTATGAATTTATAGAATATATTAAAGATTATAATTAGATTGAGAAAGACTTTCTGATGTGTTACATATTTAAAATTAGTTTATGCAAAATTTGAAATATATAATGCTTCATGCCGGTTAATTCAATTTTATTTGGAGATGGAGTTAAGGAAAATATGTTAATAATGTAAGAAATTCAATAGAATTTATAATTTTATGTTGCTATTTGTAATGAAAGATTTCAAAAGATTAAAAAATAAACTTTGAATGTTTCTCATCCTTGATATTGATTGAATATTTACAGATTGAAAACATCATTATGGAAAAGATTGAAAAGTTATGAAAGCTTTTTGAAGTAACGATAGATATGTATTAAATTTATTAAAAACAGTTAATTTGTTTGATGATATTTTTTGTTTAACATGAGATGGAACAGGAATTGGTATTGATATAAGTAAAGCAAGAGTAGAGAAGGAATTGTGAATACCTGTTGTTAGCACAAAAGAAAAATGAGTAAAATCAAAATATGAATATGTTTTAAACCATTATTGAGATGAAATTTTTATTAAAGAAAATGTAGTATATATATGAGATGACTTAGCTGATTTAAAAATAATTAGAGATTCGAATTGGTCAGCTACAACAAAAAATGCTCCTACATTGGTAAAAAAATATTGTAATTATATATCTGAATATGGTGGATGAGAATGATGACTTGCTGATATCATTTTGGAATATATGAAAATTAAATGAATAGATGTAGAATCTTTATTTTTTAATTAAAATAAAAATGACAGAGGATTATTTAAATATTGCAAAACAAATTTATGAGATTGAAGTTGAAAATCTTATAAATGCAAAATCTGTATTTGAAACAGAAACTTTTAATGAATTCGTGAATACAGTTTCTGAAACAAATAAAAATTGATGAAGAATTATTATGTCTTGAGTATGAAAAAATAGTTTCATTGCTGCAAAAACAGCAGCTACAATGTCTAGTATATGAATTCCTGCCTTTTATCTGGATACAAATGATGCACTGCACTGAGATTTATGAATGATAACAGATAGAGATTTTGTAATCCATTTATCCAGATCATGAAATACTGATGAAATGTTACATACAGCATTTCATATTAAAAAACTATGATATAAGCAATGAGCTTTAACATGTAGAGAAGATTGTAAAGTCAAAGAATATGTCGATTTATTTTTACCTATTCCATTTATCAAGGAAGCTGATGTAAATTGATTAGCACCATCTTCGAGTTCCACTTTATTATTAGCAGTATGTGATACTATTTGACTGACTGCTTCGGCAATGAAATGATTTACAAGAGAAGATTTCTTCGCTTTTCATCCTGGATGAGCATTATGACAAATGTTAAAAAATGAATTAAAAAAATAATTTTTATTTCTAATAAAAGAAATGATTAAAAATTTGATTATTGCTGCTAGTTGAGAATCGTCTAGATTAAGACCATATACGAATTATATTCCTAAAATTATGTTAAATTTAGGGAAAAAACCTGCAATATTATATATTATAGATTATTGGTTAAAACAATGAGTTGAAGAAATCTTAATAATTATACATTCAAAATATATTCAGCTTTTAAGTGATTATTTAAATCTCTTTTACAAGGAAGATGTTATTAATCATATAAAATTCTCAGTAAAAGATGAATGTAATTGAAGTGCTGATGCTGTACTTTGAGCAGTAGAAAATAATGAAAATTTTCAAAAAAATGTTATGATTTCATGGTGTGATATCTTTCCTAAAACAGATATGAAAATAGATAATTGGAATCAATCAATTTGCTTTTTAACTAATGAATGAAAATGTAGATATTGATATGATTATAAATTAAATGAAATTGTAAAAAATAGTGATAATAATTGAGATGTTATAGGGCTCTATTATATAGATGACCTATCACCATATCTTGATAAATATGAATTATGACAGGATTTGGTTGATGTTATTAAGAATTATGATGAATGAATTAAATTAGATTTTATAGATTATTGAGATTTAGAAAAATTAGAAAAAACAAAAGTAATCTTCAATGACTTTGCTAGAGATTTTAATAGTCTCGAAATATTAGATAAGAAATATGTCCATAAAGAAGCATTAAATGAAAAAGGTAAGACAGTCATTAAACAAGAGATTAATGCTTATAAAGAGTATTATAAATACAAAAACATTAGAACTATTTTTCCAAAGATATATCCATCGTTTGAGGAAACAAGTTTTTTTATGAATTACATAAACTGAAAAGAAATTAGAAAAGTCTTTGATGAATTAGATGTAAAATGACAAAAAAAATTAGTAGATGCCTTTGATGATACTTTAAAGGAATTGCATAAAAATAAAATAGATGTTGATAGGCAGAGAAAATATGATATGTGTTATGAAGAATATATCTGAAAAATAGAAAAAAGAATTAATTCAATCAAAAAATGTATCATTTGATTTGATAAAATTAGTAAAGTTAATTGAGTTGATGTTATGAAATTTGATGAAATAATGTCGAAATTGGAAGGGCGATTAAATAGTTATGTAGATAAGGCGGAATTTACGATAGTCCATTGAGACTGTACTTTTTCAAATAGTATGTTAGATGAAAAATGAAAAGTTATTCTTATAGATCCAAGGGGAAAATTTTGAGAATTTTGAGTTGTATGAGATAAAAATTATGACATAGCAAAATTTATCTATAGTACTTTGACATGTTATGATAAGTTTAATTTAGGTAATTTTTATATTGAGAGTATAGGTGATGATGAGATAACTTATAAAAAAGAATCCTATGATAATAAAATAGTAAGTTATATTGAAGAGAAATATCTCAATAAAGATACTCAGATTATTCTTTGAATTATTTGGTTATGATTAGCAGAGTATATTAAAAATGATTTTCTAAAAATGAATTGATCTTATTGGGAAGGAATAAAACAATTAAGTTTAGCTTTTAAATAAATATATAGCTATGAATTCATTAATTTGTATGGTTAAATCTTTTCTGAGAAAACTTAAAAAAAGATATCCATGGTTTGGTAATTGGTTAGAAAATAAATGCATGTGATTTGATGATTGGTTAAATTATTCTGTCAGAATGCTTATTTTTTGTAAATATCCAAAGTTATGTAAGTATGATTTTGTATATAAATTACAATGTAAAGATTTATATCATAAAGTACAACTATTAGAGAAAACAGAGTTGGTTACTATAAAGGAAAATCTTATTAAACCAATAGATAATTTTATCAAATTAGTAAAAAGTATTCCAGAAAAACATATAGTATATTTTTATATTGCACCATATTCTGCATGAGATAGTTGTATAATTTTTTTATATATTAATTCAGTTATAAAATATTTAGAAGAAAAACAATGTATAGTTTTCGTAATATCTGAAAAAAATTTTAGAGATATAGCTAAATTGCAGAAGAGATATTGTAATTTTTATATTTTAGAACAATATAGCCCTTCTCGTGCTAAGCTATTACATGGGTTACCACAACATATTAAAGATTTTATGAACGCTAATAAATGAGAATTCATCAGTGTTTGGCCGTGAGGAGAAGATTGAGTATGGTGAACACATATTTATGATTATTTTATAAAGACTTGATGAAACGATTGATCTAGATATCAGTATTCACAGATGATTAGAGATAGATTTGAAGCTCAAATATGAAAAAAATATTCTATGGAATTTAAAAAAGAATTTAATTTTAAATATGATTCTAAGAAATTTAAGCAGCTCAAAGATTCTTTTAATTGATATCGTAATAAAAATGGTAAAATTATATTATGTAATTTTGAATCTAATTCTATGAATTTATGAGCGACGGATTGAATTGTTTTTAAAAATTATATAACGAAACTAAAAGAATTAAATGAGAAATTTTGAGTTAAATTCATTGTCAACTCTGTCTATAGATGAGAGAAAGATTATTTTGAAAATGAAATATTTAAGGTGGTAAAATTAAGTTTTGAAGAAATAATATATTTGGCAGATATTGGTATGATTGATATTTTCATTTCTGAAAGAAATTGATTGAATGATGTATTCTATGTCTTTTACAAGTGAATAAAACAAATCATTTATTTTCCTAATTTGTATATTGAAAATATAAATAGAGACTATTATAATAAACATTTTTCAATTTCAAATACTTTGTGTGTTGACAACATAAAATATTGGAAATTCCCGGACTCGAAATATATTTGTTATTGATATAGGGAAAAGTTTTGAGAAACAATTGAAAATTATCTAAAAAATTTTTTATAATTAAATTTTCTATTTATGATGATAGTAAATACTGATTTTATCCATCTTCTTGTAAAAATAGTAATGAAAGTGGAAAATCTTGATGGAAGATTTTGAACTTGTTTTGATTAAAAGATTTTGTATAAAAGAATTTAGATAGACTTTTCTTTTAGTATATATTAATTATAATAATAGATTTACATAAATTACAAAATAACTCATGAAAAATTTCTACAAATGAAAAACAATTCTAGTGACTGGTTCAACATGATTTAAATGATCATGGTTGAGCTTTTGGCTTAATAAAATGTGAGCTAAAGTAATTGGATATTGATTAGAACCTAATACTAATCCTGATTTATTTACTGTTTTAAATTTGGACAAAAAAATTACTCAGATTTATTGAGATATTTCTGATTACAAAAAGTTGGAAGAAATTGTAGATGAATCCAAACCTGAAATGATTTTCCATTTGGCTGCGCAACCAATAGTAAGAACAAGTTATGATGAACCTGTATACACTATGCAAACAAATGTTATGTGAACAGTAAATATAATGGAACTTATCAGGACTAAAGATTACATCAAGTGATGAGTAATTATAACAACGGATAAAGTATACGAAAATAGAGAATGGTTATGGCCTTATAGAGAAAATGATAGATTGTGATGATTCGATCCATATTCAAGCAGTAAAGCTATGTCTGAGTTAGCTGTAGAAAGTTATAGAAAGTCGTTTTTACAGAAAACTGATAAAAAAATATGTGTAGTTAGGGCATGAAATGTTATTTGATGATGAGATTGGGCTAAAGATAGACTTATTCCAGATATAATAAGATCATTACAAAATAATGAAAATGTAGTTCTTAGAAATCCTGATGCTGTTAGACCTTGGCAATATGTATTAGATGCATTACATTGATATTTGATTGCATGAATGAAAATGTTTGAAGATGATAAATATCAATGAGCTTACAACTTTTGACCAGATATCACAGATACTCTAAAAGTAATAGATATTGTAAAACAATCTATAGAAATACTTTGAAAATGATGATATGAAATCAAGCCTGAAACGAATCAATGAAAACATGAAGCCTGACTTCTACTCTTAGATAATACAAAATCTAAAACATTATTATGATGGAATCCAAAATATAATGTTCATGATGTTCTCATAAAAACATTAAACTTCTACAAAGAATATTACGATTGATGAGATGTTGAGAGTTATGCTAATAAAGAAATTGAAAACTATCTTAATTAATAAAAATATTTGATAAAATTTTTATTTCATGTTATGTTAATAATGTATACAAAAGAAGAGCTAAAATCATTTATAGATTCAAAAAGGAAGGACTTTATTCCATGAGAATCTCCAGTACCAGTATCATGAAAAGTGTTTGATGAAAATGAACTTAGTAATATGATGGAAGCAGTTATGGACTGTCACCGAACTGAATGAAGATGGAATGAAAAATTTGAAAAATGACTATCAGAATTTCTTTGAGTAAAATTTGTAGCAACTACGAATTCTTGAAGTTCTGCAAATCTTCTTGCATTATCAACACTAACATCAAAAGAGCTATGAGATAGACAATTGTTACCATGAGATGAAGTAATAACAGTTGCTGCATGATTTCCAACAACAATTACGCCAATAATTCAGAATAGATTAGTTCCTGTTTTTGTAGATGTGGACTTATGAACATACGAAGTAAATATTGAGGCCCTTAAAAAAGCAATCTCTCCTAAAACAAAATGTATTATGTTAGCTCATACTCTTGGTAATGCATTCAATTTATGAGAAATAACAAAAATTTGTAAAGAAAATAATTTGTGGTTAATAGAAGATACTTGTGATGCATTAGGTACAAAATATAATGGACAATACATTTGAACATTTGGAGATATTTGAACGTTATCTTTTTATCCAGCACATCATATTACTACATGAGAATGAGGATCTTTAATTACTAATAATCCATTACTTTATAAATTGATAAAACAATTTAGAGATTGGTGAAGAGATTGTCGATGTAAAACATGACAAGATAATAGCTGTTGAATGAGATTTAAGTGGAAATTATGAGATTTGCCAGAAGGATTTGACCATAAATATATCTATTCAAAAGTATGATATAACCTAAAAATAACAGATATGCAAGCAGCTATTTGAGTGGCTCAATTGGAAAAGTTACCAAATTTTATCCAAAAAAGAAGAGATAATTTCAAATATTTAAAAGATAAATTTATTGAGAATTGATTGGATCAATATTTTATATTACCTGAAGCTACAGAAAATTCAGAACCTAGTTGGTTTGGATTCTGTCTGAGTTTGAAAGAAGATTCATGAATTAATCGTGAAGAATTACTTCAATATTTGAATAACAGTAAAATATGAACAAGATTATTGTTTGCATGAAATTTCACTAAGCAACCGGCGTTTTTAGACTATGTTAAAGAATACAGAATTGAATGAGAACTTATAAATACGGATTATATCGTAAGTAATACATTTTGGTTATGAACATTCCCTGGACTAACTGATGTGATGTTAGATTATGTTGTTTTAAAAATTAAAGAATTTATTGATGAAAAAAAATAATCAACCAATTCTAAGTATTTGTATACCAACATATAACAGAAAGAAGTTCTTGAAGGAGAGCCTAGATAAAATACTTGCTCAGTTAAATAATAATGAATTATTAAATTCTGTTGAAATTGTAATATCTGATAATGACAGTAAAGATGGAACTTGAAATCTAATAAAAAATATTTGAAGTAATAATATAAAATATTTCAAAAATGATTATAATATTTGATGACTTGCTAATTTATTTAAAGTTACGGAACATGCTAAATGAAAATATTTATGGTTACTTGCGGATGATGATTGTATTACAGATTTTGCTATTGAATATGTATTGGATATTATAAAAGCAGAAAATTTTGATTTATTGCTTTGCAATATGGTATCATCTGAAAATATGAATCTAGAAATAAAGAAACAAAAAAATGAATATCAAGTCTTTAAATGAATGGATTCTAAGTTTTTGTTATATATGAAGAATAATTATAAATGATACAAAAATATGATATCATTTTTTTCATTTTATTCAATTTTAATTGTAAAAACAGAATATTTTAGAAAGTGATTATTAAATGTAAATCAAGAAATTGAATGAAATGACTTTCCCCATGAAATGATAGTTTATCATTCTTTAAATGATAAAAAAATAGTTATACCTAATAATGTATTTGTTATTTGAAGATTACTAAATGAGTGATATATATGATCAGTAAAATTAATTAAAACATTTAATGAATGTTTAGATTTTATTGAAAAGAGGAATAATTTAAGTGATAGTGAAGATTGGAAATATATAAAAAGAGTTTGCAAAAATTGATGGACAAAAAACATCATACTATGAATGATTGTGTGAAAATTACATATTAATTATAAATCTAATAAATTTTTTAAAAAGATTTATTATTTTTATAAAAAATGGATTCAATAAATTTATATCAATATTTTTTATTTTATGGAACACCCTTTACTAAGCATTTGTATTCCAACATGGAATAGATGGTATTCACTTCAACGTTGTATTAACTCGATAATAGAACAAGATGAATTCAAATCATGAGATGTTGAAATCGTTGTTTCTGATAACGATAGTACAGATGAAACTGAAGCTGAAAGTAGATTATTATGCAATAAATATGCAAATTTCAAGTACTATAGAAATGAAAAAAATATTTGAGCGATGGAGAATATTAATAAAGCTTACTCATTGTGAGTTTGAAAATATCTATGGTGCATATCATCACACACAAAAGTAAATAAAATGTCTATCAAAAACATTATATCATTACTAAAAATTTTTGAACCTTGTTTATTATTGAATCTTTTGTGAGATAAACTTACATTTTCAGTATGTAAATGAAAATTTTTTTTAGCAGACTATAATATTTGTTTATTTGATAGTGTGGTTGATTATTTTTCTTACTTAGGAGATCAGTTTATGTATGATAAAACAAGTTTTGAAAGTACTAATAATTTATTTTCTAATTTATGATGCTTGATTATTAGTCAATCATACTATAATAAATCATCAAATGATATAATAATTGATAAAGGGATAGATTTTTTTAGTTGTTACAATTTCATTCATTTGTATACTGCATATTACAACTGATGAAATAAAAAAATTATTCTCAATATGCAGCCAAGTTTTTCTTGAGTTCAATTAAATAGCAAAGAAGAAGTAAAAGAGATAAGAACTTGATGGAATAGAAGAAACAAGATATACATGCAGGATGCTCATTATTTTACAAAATATGTACGTACTAAATATTTTTGTAACACTAATTTTTTAATATTTCTCAAAAAATTTGATAAATTTCGAACAAAATTGTATATTATTAATAATCTACCATTTATGAATTTTGTGAAAAAATTTTTTTCAAAGGAGATGCGTGCAAAGATACGGAGCTTTATTGGTAATAAGTAAAATGATTTCTATAGTACTTTTAAATTATAATTGAAAACAATTCAATAAAAGTTGTATAAATTCTGTTTTAACACAGAGTTACCAAGATTTTGAGATTATTTTTGTTGATCAGTGTTCTAACGATTGATCATTGGAAGAAGTAGAAAATATTTATCAAAAAGAAATAAAAAATTGAATAATAAAAATTGTAAAAAATTATATAAATAATTGATTTTCTTGAGGAAATAATTTATGAGTAAAATATGCTAGCAAGACATCAAAATATATATGCCTATTAAATAATGATACAACAGTCCCAAAGACGTGGTTAGAAAAATTAATTTGATGAATTTCTTGTGATGAAAATTTGTGAGCAGTTTCTTGTATGATATTTGATAAATGAGTTGAAGAAAAAATTAAAAAGCAAATTTATGTGAAAAAGAAAAAGCAAATTTCGACTATTTTCGGGGAATCAGTATGTATTGATATGGATATAAAGGAAGTAGAATCAAATTTTTACTATACCAATGTTCTAAGTGGATGCTGCTTTTTATATAAAAAAGATATTTTGGATCTACCTTTCCCAAAATATTATTTTGCTTATGCTGAAGATACCTATCTTAGTCGATTTATTATTAATTCATGATATAAATTAGGTGTATGCTTAGATACATATGTTAATCATTATTGATCAGGAAGCTTTTGAAATAAACCATCTTCGTTGAAATTATTTCATTGAAATAAAAATCAGATAATAAATTTCTTGGTATTTTATCCTTTATTTTATAAGTTGTTATTACTACCATTATTTTTAATAAAAGAATTGGCCCACTTATTTATGTGATCCCCCATTATGAGGTTTAAAGCGAAATTTAATTGACGAATCCGAATCATTAAAAATCATAAAGATATAATAATTACTAAAAAAGAATTAGAAAAGCATAAAAAAATATCATATTATGATTTTATATCTCAATTATCATTTAAATTGTCAGATGATTTTTATATGGATAATAAAAAATTTAAAGTATTATTGTCTTTTTGAAATTTACTTTTTTATCTATATTGATTTATTGTGAAACGATTATTTTATGTATTTGATATATATTATAATACTTTCTTATAACAATCTAAAGTCTGATTTATATTATCTTCCCATAAAAACTCTCTTCTTGTGATATTTTGATACTTTCAATTATAGAAATTTATCATAGCTTTAGCAATAGCATGAGGATTTCAAGGCTCTGCAAAATTAATCTTTCCACTTACCACTTCAGTTAGTGCTGCAACATTAGAGCATATTAATTGTTGCTCGATTGCACATGTCTCTGCAGCTGCAAATCCGAATCATTCAACTAATGATGGTACTACTGCTACATCAGCAGATAATATATAGTTTCATAATTCTTTATATTTTACTCATCATAGCCATACAATATAATCTTCTAATTTATTTTCTTTTATAAACTTTCTCACATCATCTGCTCTATTATTTACACTTTCTGAAACATTCAATATTGCTTTGAAATTCGGTATTTTTTTGATAATTTCAGGCATAGCTTTTACAAAGTATATCAATCATTTGGATATTCCAGGCCTACCAAAAAATATTCACACATAATTTTTTTGTAAATTATATTTTTCTCTTATTTCTTTAATTTCACTTTCAGGAAAATTCTTACGATTCCACCAATCGTAATCTACTCAGTTATATATTGTCATTAATCTGTCATCCTTAATTCAGAAATGAATTCTGAGAGAATTTTTAGTGTAATTTGAAACACAAATTATTTTATCATAATGAAACTTAAAAAGAAATGCCTCAAAGGCTTTAAAAAAGAATCATTTTCGTCACATAAATCTATATCGTAATTGCCCAAATATTTCATGGCAAGTCAGAATGACCTTTTTCTTAGAAATTTTTCAAATAATACTTGCAGGGATAGCTGAATTATAAGTTGTTCAATGAATAACATCAGCTCGTTTTGCTAGTTTGATTCATTTTTTGAGACAAGCAAACATAAAGCTATACCTTGATCATCACGTTCTATATATTTCAATTCAGTTTTCTAATTTTTCATGTTTTGGCAACTTTTTATCATATCTTGATGTAAGAATCTTTACTTGATGTCATTTCTCTACCATTCTATTTGCGATGTTTTCAAATAGAATTTCTACTCATCATATATGAGGTTTATATAAATCTAGTACGAATAATATTTTCATGCTTAAAGAGAAAGGAATAAAACCATAAAAAAATCTGATTCTAACTTTCGCTTATACAAATACTTTTCACTCTCAATATAAAAATCTATATTATTTTGTCAAATGGAAAAATTATTTTGATTTACAATGTTTATTCTTTATAATTAAATGTTGATTTGAATTTACTTAAAATGAAATTTATTATGTCTAAAAGAATAGTAATTCTTGAAAATATCCGTTCAGCTTATAATGTCTGAAATATAATTCGTACTGCTGATTCACTTTGACGAGAAGTTCGAATCGTGTGATATACTCCATCTCCACTGGACAATCCAAAAGTTTGTAAGACTTCTCTTTGAGCTGAAAATACAGTCTGACTTAGACAGTTTGATTTTACAATTGATGCGGTAAAAGAAGCAAGAGAAACGTGACTTGAAATTATAGCAGCAGAATTGACAGAAAATTCTGTTCCATTATGAGAATATGTTTGTAAATCTGAAAATTGAATTGCTGTTATCTTTTGAAATGAAGTTGATTGAGTGATGGAGAAGACTTTGAAAGAAGTGGATGCAATTGTAGAAATCCCTATGCAATGAATCAAAGAATCTATGAATGTTGGTCAGAGTACAGCTATTTTTATGCGAGAACTTAGGAAAAGAAAATAAACGGCCACCTTTTGTGCCCCCTTTTTAAAGGGAGCTGCCGAAGGCTGAGGGATTTTAACCCCTTTGTCGCAGGCGACATTTCCCCTTAAAAGGGGCAAACACTTTTACGAATAAAAATCTTCCACCACTATGTAGTTCCCTTTCTTTTAAAAAAGAGTATAGTATTTATTGTTATCATATTCATCATTCTGAGCATAGCGAAGAATCATGTGTGTAAAAATTTTCCCCTTGATAAAGGGGATACGGCGAAGCCGAGGGGATTTGATTGAAGAATAATAGTTATAAAAATCTGACCTTGAAAAAGCTATACTTTTTCAGATACTATGTGTAGTTTATATTTTATAAAACTTAATTTTATGAATACTAGACGATTAAAGATCTTTCGTTTATGTAGACCAGTACTACATTTTCTAATTATTTTATTAGTATTCCGAGTTGCATATAAATCTAGATTGTGGGGAGATTTTATGTTGAAAATCTTTCATGAAACTCCATGGATTAACAAACATGAATTATCATTATTTGCTCTATTGTCTGCATGAATATTTGTGTTTATATGATTGATAAAGAATTTGTATGAATTGAATAAACAGACATGAAATTATATCCAAAAATTATCAAAAGTCCGAATTTATTGGTTTATTTGTAGTGCTTTTGTTTCATATTTTGGTCAGTGATTCATATTTAATTTCTGAATTTCTAGGTATATTATTTTGATTTCAGCAATTATTGCATATGTAGTTTTGTTCTTTTTTGATCAGATTCGATACCGTTTGGATTTTAAGTTACAAAAAAAGAAGTGAAATAAGGTTCTTATTATTTCAGATAATTTGAATAAGTCTTCAGAATTGTTGGATAAATTAAAGTGAAATTTTTCTTTTCCTACTGAGGCGATTGTAAGTGCTGATGTTGATTCGGTAGATTTATCCGAGTATTCGATTGCAGTTGTGGTTTGAAATGTAAAACAGGAAATTTTGCAAAAAATATTTGAAAAAATCAGATTTTATGATACTAGATTTTTCCATGTGAGTGAAGGATTTTTCTTGGAAGATGTAGTTTATAAACCTGAAAAAATCTGATCCGTAATAGCGATGGAATATACTAGTTCTCAATTAAACTGATGGTCATTAATTCGAAAAAGAATATTTGATATAATTGTATCATTTATAGCTCTAGTAATTTTAGCGATTCCTATGTTAATTATTGCTATTATAATCCAAGAAGC
>ODAI014736024.1_pt1 | contig 65014 bp, 60 predicted proteins | sample 1539321 | NCBI WGS metagenome assembly ODAI01 (sample SAMN02144231, study PRJEB22623) | gut metagenome | biome: sheep rumen | host: Ovis aries | place: New Zealand
CGCGTGCAGACGAATTAGTACAGCAAGCGTGCATGTGCTTCTTGTACAAACCGGAGGGACTTTTGCCTCCAGATGCAACCTTGCCTTCGCAGGCACGGATTTTAAAAGTTCACGTATGAAATACCGCGCACCGATGTTGTACGCGGCGTTCAGGTCGCAATTGTATATTTTGCCGGACGGGAACTCGCAGACGCTGTAGCTGCCGTCCGTGCGTTCAGACTCTTTCCCGCGCAGGACCCTGCCGGAGCCGTCAAACGCAAGGCGGGACGTGTTCCATGCGCAGACACGGCTCACCCGTATGCCATTCCGGTGCGCTTTCTGCATGACCATGGCCTGCACGTACCGGCACTTCCACAAGTGCAGGCGTTGTTTCTTCGAACCACGTTTCCTGCCGCCGACATCCAGGCATTCCATGACAATGACATCCACGTCGTACTTTACGGCTGTGTCCGCAATAAAGGCAGCAGTCAGTACCGCTATCCGGTCATTGACTCCTTTGGCGTACGCCCAGAGCCTCGGCGTTCTCCTCGCGCCGTGCTGCTGTGCCTTCTTTATCCTGCCGACGGCATGGGCCAGACAGTCGTTTTCTCTTGCAAGGGAGAGGAACTCCCTCGCAAGGACCGTGCCGTCATGCGCCATGACGCAGCAGGTGCAGGCATTATTGATGCCGAGGTCAACAGCAAGTACGGTCTGCTCGCGGATGTCCGTCTTCGGGAGGCTGACAGACTCCTGTACAGGGAAGTCGAGATACCACTTCTTATACCTCTTCCTGAGCGTAGGGGCGCAGAGCTTTCGTGAACGCATCACACCCTCACCGTCCGTAAACGGGCTGCAGTGCCGGCTGATATAATTCACGTCAGACTTCCGCAGATGCACGGTCACCCAGTCCCACGTATTGCGGATGAAGACCTTGACCTGTGCCGTATAGCCTTCCGCTTCACGGTACATGTTGCCACGGTACAGGACAGGATAGGCGTATCCGGCGGACGGGTTTCCCGGCTTCCGCCCGCGCTTATCCGCCTCCCAGTTCGCAAGATTGCTCCGGTATGAGGATACCTTGCCGAGGGCTTCTATGATGGCTGCCCGTCTCAGGTAGCAGGGCATCTTGTAGAACCGCTTATCCGCTTTCGCAAAGTTGTACAAGACACTCCTGCGCGAGGCAGACGTGACAGTCATGGCTTCCACGGCTTTCATGCCGGCTGTCCCGATACCGAACGCAGATACTGTATCCCACTCCTTGTCTATGACTTGGATAAAGAAATCGACAGCCGCACGGTAGATGCGGACAGATGCGTCGAACGCGCCGTTATGCTCTTTAATCTGTTCTGAATAAGAGGAAAAGACATCCATGTGCGGCTCTCCTTTCTATGCAGATTGCATTGCTTTTATATAATATAATCCTGCCAATGGAGCTGCTTACTCATGACTAAAGTCACGAGAATGCGCAGCTCATGCTTTCAACACTATTCCAGCTTGGTACTCGGTTTCACTTAATGTTAATATTATTTTCCTGTTCAATTCAATAATATGAAACCGTTTCCATACAGTTGCCTTCGTGATCCGGCAGATGCCGGTTATGAGCGGTGTTGAAAAGTCATCCTCTAATACGTCTTTCTCACGAAAGAACTCACCGCTTTCATTGACGTATCCGCCCATATATAAGTAGTCATGTCCTTCTTGATGTAATTTCATTAGATCAAAATAAATGTCTGTCATGGTTCGTTTCCTTGCTATTTCTGTTGTTCTAATTTTCTTTTATTTTATATCTTTAATCCAACGCTGCTTCATTTCTTCCGGGACTTTATTGTTCTTTCGTTTTCTTTTTCCAGACCAATTCCTTCCACCGCAGTAAGCATCTTCGAGAATAAAATTGCTGGCTTTTAAAGATGCCCCTGATTCTGATTCAAGAATATACGTGATGACTTTCTTATATCCCATCTCTTTTGCGATCCGACAGCAGGCTCCGTAAAGCATGGAACAACTGTTGCCTTGTTCTGTAACACACAGCCTGTTGATTTCGAGCGTATAACCGTCATCCAGCATTCTTGATACTGGGCGTCCGCAGATTGCAGTTCCTATAAGTACGTCCTTTTTATCAACCTTTTTATATAGACCGATTGCGAATTTGCATCCTGTGACGGCGTCATGGTGTCTGTGGTTGGCTGTCACAAATGCGTTCGCATCCTTAAGTGTGATTGGACCTATATGTTTGGTCTTTTCTTCCTGCCATGCTTTTTCACAAGGTTGACGGTATCTCTCAGCATAAATGATACCGAACTCTGCGTCCGGTAACTCACGAATCAGGTAATCTATATCATCAGCTGATAAATATGTGTCCTTAAAATACGAGATTCTGGTGATGATATCAAGATCTTCATCGCGCTGTATGACATAATAAAGAACATTCTTTTTGCATCCGTGTTTTCCTGCGAACAGAACAGCGTCTCTTTCATAAGTTGCGATTTCACTAAGAGCTGCGTTAAGATCGACTCCTTCATTGGCACTTATCAAATTGTCTAAGCCATGCCACACATCTGTATTGCAATAAATGTCCATTTTTCTCCTTTTACCTGTATTTCACTTCCTTATTTGAAAACCGGCAATTCATGCTCTCTTTCCATGTCAAAGAAATGCCTTGCTTCCTCCTGCTCGATTTCCGAGACATTTACCACATATTTGCACCCCATGATTTTCATGTCTTCCGAACAAAATTCAGCGGCTTCCTGAATACTCGGTTCTCTTTCGCCAAGAATGCAAATCGAATATTCCCCAACAGTATCGCCTTCCAGATTATCCTGATTGCGTGGCTCTTTGTCGAATTCAATTTCAAAATATCTCATGTTTTCAATATCCTTTCTTCTTTCTTTTTTGTGTTTTTATAAGTTGCGATATCGATTTTTTTACTTTTTAAGGATAAACGCAATGACCGTACTTCCTTAAATTGTCAAGCTTTCTTAATGTTCTCAAGATGTCTTAACCCATCAATAGCCCATACTTTTTCATCGAAAAGGTCTATTCCCTTTTCTTTAGCCGAATTTACGATTTCTTTTTGTCTTGTCCACCAGATGTTGTCGGCCATTATCTTTCTGTCCATGATGGCAACATAATTACGTCTGGAACAATATGTCTGCACAGGCGCTTTTATAATGTGTTTTTCAGCTTCTTCATATGTATCGAATCCATCTGTAACATATGCTTTTTCGACGGTATATGCACCTTTCCATGGAGCTAAAAATTCTTCTATCGGCACATACATGATGTTCTCATCATCAATGATGGTTATGTAGTAACTAACTGTGTACGTGCACTGTTCCCAGAAGTCAATTGTGTATGCATCCTGTTCTTTATTATAATAAACTTCAAGACCGTAAAACTCATTGCTGGTTTCATACTTAGTCCTGCTTTCAAGAATACTTATTAATGAGGCAACGGTCGGAATGTTTTCTTCCGTTAGGACGGGATGTTCATGATTTTCATTGTACTTCCGAATACGTTCATACATGTCTTGTGCTATGATTCTTATCGGATTTTTGATATCCAAAGAAGCGTCTTCTTTTAAATATTCTTTGTGGTCTGACATATCGTGCCAGTCAAAACCTGTTGTTATGAGTGCTGTGATTATCTTCATTCTGTTTTCTCCTTTCTAAATATAAGAGCAGGTTTCCCTGCTCTTATATTTCTATGCTTCCTTATTTCCGAACATTTCAAGAAGGGCTTCCGTAGTATTGACGAGGCTCTCGATTTTTGACTTCAAAATCGTGATTCCGTTGGAAAATTCCGGGTAATGGTTCTTTCCGTAGGACGCCATCGGATAAATCCCTTCTCTTGATTCCTTGATATATTTTCTTATTTTTTCCGGCGTCATTTCGTACATGCTCTCGGAGTTATGTGACCTGTCTGACAGCTTCAATAACGTCGCGAGCGGATTGCCGGAAATGACGTTGAAGTATGTTCTGAGCTCTTCCTGTGATGCTCCTGTTCTTTTGGTCACCATTTTAACCAAATGTAACACTTCCGGATCTAATCCGTATTGTGTCATGAACTCTTCCCCGCCATGTGGGAACTTCTGAGGCTGGTCTTCCAACGTATCGTGAAGAAGAGCCGCTGCCAGTAAGATATCCAAGTCATGCCTTTCAAGAGGCAGATCTAATGCGATCAGTGTCGAGCATACTTTCAAACAGTGTACGACATAAGGTATCTGGTACTGCTCATTTTCAAATTCCATTTTACCTTTTCTGTACTGTCCATCATGTATAATGACACACATAGGAAGTGCTTTCAGGGTATTTCCTAACTTAAGTGCTGTTGCATACCCTTTAATGAACATATACGTTTCCGTATAAAGATATTTCTCATTCATCTTCATTTTTCTTCTCCTTTCTATAAAATATGTTCTTTTAAACCGTCTCTTTCTTAAAAGAAATCCTTTATTGACATACCCGGAGCATCCCACGGGTTTGACGGCTTATTACTCTGCAAAGATTTCCTGCTCATATTCCTGCATCGATGGGCTCATGTAGAATAATTTCTTATTCTTATAGTCTTCCGTAAGGCTATCGAAACAGAAAGCATCTATGTCTGTAACAAGCCCCCCGTCATTAACTACTGCTGTATAATCGTAATGCGAATAATAGCAATAGCCTTCCGTGCTTACTGCATCCAGGTGCAGGATTTTGTCAACCAGTAAATACTGTTCCGGTATTGGTCTGTTTTGATATGTCACGCCGGAATCCTTAAAAAAGTCTTTTTTTAATGACACGACCGCGTCCGCTGCTTCTTCTACATGAACGGCTAAATCACCATTCACATATCCGCAGATCAGGAAGCATGCAATATCTTCTGCATCAAATTTGTGTCCGGAGAAGCTTTCTCCAAAATGTCTGGTTTCCTTTCCGTCTTTAAGCACAGACACATTTTCAAACTCGAACTCTAAATATATATTATCTGCATCATTTTTGTCATAATTGATGCTTATACCGTCAGCAAAGACAGTATATGTTACAGATGTTTCATCTGCTTTATCTACCCTTGCTTTAATTATCATAGCCAAATGTCCAGTACCTCTCTTTATATTTTTTTCTTTATAGCAATAATTTTCGTTATTCCTCCGTCAAATTCGACGTCCCGAATAGCTTTTTTTGCCAGTTTCATCGACTTGAATCTGAAGGCATCATACCTTTTATCTACCATCGGTATGTAAGTCTTGCCGTTGGCCTGATACGTCACGTCCCTCGCGACATACTCGACCCTGTTCTCGTATGTTACGGAAACAATGCAGTAAACTTGTTTCATTGTTATCACCTTTTTCCCTTCCTGCTATTGAAATGTTCCCGATAAAGATCTTCCTTCCAGAGATATTCCGGCGGTTCACCGCCAAGGAGTGCTGTTTTCCAGTAATCTCTGCGGTCTTTTTCGGAAAGCACCATCCTGCCTGCTTTTGGGAAATGGGATATCAGGAATGATTCTTCTTCGCCTATATCGTAATAGGTAACGTAGGCGCTGCCTTTATCCATGCTGACGACACCTTCGAAATCAAAACTGCCACCGACTAACTTGTCAGGGTATTCTTCGACATGCAGAATGTCACCTTCGTATATGGCTTTCCCATTCCTATCAATACATCTCGTTTTCATTTTCTTTCTTCTTTTTCTCCTTTCTTAATAAAAAAGAGCAGGATCTCTCCTGCTCTGTGCTTCAAAGGGCATTATTTGCCCTTTGTCGATTTTATATTATTAACTTATTGTAACCATTCCCGCCCTTTATTGCAATAATATTATTGTTATATTTATATATCACAGTCAAGGACATTAATTTCTATGATATCATCATCACCTTCAACTTTCATTTCCACAGACAGGTCATTCATAAAAGCGTCTCTTGCGTATGCCGTGCGCACATCTTCTTCACAAGTTATTGTGTATTCGATTATAAGCCCATCAGACTTATTCTCCTTTTCCTGAATTTCCGCAGAAATGACCTTCAGACCATAGTACGGAATATCATCTGATACGGAATCGATGATTCTCTGGGCCAGCGACTTGTCTGCATCGTAATGAACGGTCGCCTTATATTCAACTCCTTTTCGGCAAAGGTTTTCTTCGCAGATTTCCTTTAAGGATGCATCAATTCCAATCTCTTCTTCGGATGACTGCATATATTCCTCATAGGTCATGGGTGCAAAATATATGCCTTCATACTCATCTGAACCAATTTCCGGATAATACCTCCCGGATTCATTAAGTGTCAGCTCATGCCGTCCGATGATCGTGCCCCAGTGGCTGACCATAACGTGTTTCTGGACGCGTGTGAAACAGCCGTCATTAGCGTCAGCCACGTCATATGCGAACAGGCCGTCAGGGATTGTTGACCTGTCAATCCTGCTGTTGGTGAACATGTAGGCATGTGCGTCTATCGATACGATTTCATATTGTGTTGTTGCATCGAATTTTTCCATTATATTCTCCTTTCATGCTTTTGAATAAAGGAAAGAGCCAGTCTGTTCAGACTGCCCCCTTTCTTTAAATTATCTTAAACCTATTTTTACAATATGCTGATACAGGAAACGCTACTGATTTCCGCATCCATATTCTGTGTGAGATATTCACAATATCCTTCAAGAGCTTTATTAAGCGTTTCTCCCTTGAAATATCTCCTCTTCTGTTCCTCCTGAACAGTGATTTCATACTGCTCTGATGCAAGCACTTCCAGTGCCTTGTAAAGATACCGGAAGCACTCCCTGTTCAGTTCATTAGAGCAGATGCACTGCAGGTCATTGACTGCTTCCCTTACTTCCTCTTCTTCTTTTTCTGAGAATCCTGCATGCATGGCAAGCGATCTCGCAATGTCTTCCGGATGTATTCTTGTTTCAAACATAATGTAAGCCTCCTTTTATATCCTGTTTTTTCTTTTTTATCTTAAATTGGACACCGTGTTAAATCCCGGCCCCATAAAAGGGAGCCGGATTGTGGGATTTATCGATTCGGCTCAATGCAGAAGCCGAGTACTACAGCTAAAGAGTTGCCCGCACCACAATTGTTAACGAAGCCGTAGTGGTCTACATAAAAGAAGGAATTGTTGACATCAACCGACCTTAGCCACCACAAGACGCACAAGACGGTTTCTCCGTCGGAACGTCTCTTCATTTTTGCAAGCGGATTTTTAAAAATGTCAATCAACTCGTCCTGCGGTTCCTGCTCCGCAACGCCCTCATCATATCCGAAGACCTGTGTATAAGACAGGCAGAACAGCTTATGCCACGTCTCCCGGCATTCTCCGTCCCATATTTGAACAATCTTCGTCGGCTCTATTACCTGCTGAATGTCCGTTGGCAGCATGGAGAAGACATTTTCGTCTGCATAGCGAGCCATCTCCGACTCGGCGTATCCACCCTTGTTCGTCCATTTTTTGTTCATGACGTGCCTGTCGGACATTGCTTTGTCAAAGATGAAGTAAGCCTTTCCGCTTTTGTCAAATCCAACTACCAGGTCCACCTTGTCACCGTTTAATAGTGTCAGAGGTAACACATCACCGCTTTTCAGCATATCTTTAAGTGTCCCGCTCATGGCCATTTTCTTTATATCGGACCAGCTTGTTATCTTTTTCTTTAAACTATGCGTATCATAGCCCCGATATGACAATTCTTCAATCAGCTCGTCATCCGTTGCATTATAAATGCCCGAATCGACAGTTCTTAATGAAGATTCTTTTATTAGAACCGTGATATTGTCATGTTCTTTCCAATCAGAAGTCACACTGAATTCCCCATTAACGCGCAGATCATGCTCGCCGGCATATTTAAGTAGTCCTTCTATAGGAACTATAATGCCGTCATTGACCGGGTCGCGACCTTCCTTGCCTTCTGTTTTGAAGTGAAATGCTCCTGTCTGCTCATTCATGATGAATGCTTCTTCATTCCACCCGTCTTTTAATGCCCTTATTTCATTGAGCATTTCTTTTTGGATTGTTCCGGAGATAGTCCCTTCTCCGTTAACATATATCAATATCCCCATATAATTCTCCTTTCTTATGTGTTTCCACTCTCACAGTGGGAGTAGATTTGCACCTTTTCTGTTTCAACGCTTTCCATGACGCCTTCTTTGAAAAAGTCGAGCATGGGTTTCCTCCGCATGTCTTCCTTGCAAAGCAGGGTAAACACAACTTTGAGGCGTTCTTCTTTTTCACAAAGCACTGCATTTGTGGATATCAGCTCGCAGCCGTACATTGACAGCGTGCCTTTTACGACATCATATATCTTTTTTAAGTCGAGTATGTCGTTACTGATATACTCGACGACAGCCGTATATATATATCCTTTACGGCAGATATTTCTTTCCTTGATCTTCTTTGCTGAGGCGTCTATCCCTATTTCACCTTCATCCGCTTCTATATACTCTTCGAATGTCATAGCACCAAACCAGTTGGTGTCTTCGTATTCATCCGAACCGTATTCGGGACAATAAGAACCTGTCTCATCGAGCGGAAGCGGATGTTTTCCAAGCACCGTTTCGACCTGAACCGCGTTTATATCTGCACGTTCTACGATTCTTGTGAAACAGTCTTCATCCCAGTTCCTGTCTCTTATCTCATAGCTATACAGGCAGGGGGGTATCGTACTTCTGTCTATCCGACTATCCGCCAGCATATAGGCGTGCCCGTTCAGCGCGATTACGTCATAAGCATTTTTCATATTGAACACTTTTTTCTGTTCCATATTTATTTCCTCCTTTCTTTGTCGTTTTTATTTGCTTCTGACTTTCGTTTCCACAAGCTGCGCCGCGGCAGGCATGAGGAGCCTCGCTGTTTCTGTCCGGAGCATGGAAACGTCCGTTGAATCCACAGAGTTTCCGCCAAAACGCCAGCGGTCCAGAGCATCCGCGTCTTTCAAGTACCACAGGATATGCTCAGCAATCTTCCTCTGTTCTTCCGCAAAGGAACATAATTTATTACGGGCATCCTGATCCGTCCGGTCATGTTCTTCGATGGCATATTTTACAAATATGTTCTCACCGAAGTTTTCTCGATACACCTCATAACCTCTTAATCCATGACCGACATCTTCCATGTCATCGCACCGTCCTGTGTCGTGATAGGCAGCGGCGTAGACCAGATCCCAGAACGCCTGGTTCATAATTCCCGCATCATCATTATCAAAATACCATTTCGGGCATTCTTCCATGATAAAGATGCAGACCGCCAGAAGCGCCACTCGTATGCTGTGTTCTACGGTATGGTCTGAATGTGACGGTATCTCCTCATATATGTCTTCAATCATGCGGATGATGGACATCATATCCGGTCTCATACCACTGATGTCCGGTTCTATGATATAGGAAACGGACAGGATGCTTGTCAGGAATTCATCGAAGGTGATGAATTTTTCCTGTGACTGCAGCATGATGTCTCCCGGGAATACGATAACTTCCTGTTCACTGCCGTCGAACATCTCGAAGATGTCTTCCTTGCGGACTGTCGCTGTAAGCAGCTTGCTGCCTTCCGCACCGCGTCTGCCGGCGAAGAAATAGGCTGTTTTGGCGCTGAGCGTCCATGAGAGGGCTTTTTGTGGCGGGGCTGAGTATTTGCTCATTCCACGGTAAACCGTCACTATTTCGGGCAATTTGGACGTCTTTTTGCGTGTCTCAGCCCACTGCTCCTTGCTCTTTGAAGCCTTCAGTTTCGCTTCAAGGTTCTTCATGTTCACCACCTTTATACCGCAGTCTACTACGGGATAAACTTGCGTGAACGCCTTATAAAGCGCCGGGCTCGGCTCCTCTCCGTCCAACATGCATTCGAGCAGGGGCATGGTGATGTTCCCGCTTCCTTCAGATAAAGTTGGCATAAGGAGCTTCAGGTAATCCTTCTCTTCATACGCTGTTTCAAGCTCCTTGACGGCTTGCGGGATATTGTATGACATCACGGTTTTCCCATAATAAATCGGCAGATACATACAGATGTACTTATCCTTGTCGTAGTACATCAGGTTCGAGATGAACAGTTTCGATTGCGGGCAGCAGACTTTATCTGCCGGGATCTCCGGATATTCCCGCGCCCATTCATCTGCTGTAAAGCCGGCAAAGTATTTTTCTTTTTCGAGTTCCTCTTTCCTTTCAGGAGACGTAATCTCCGAAAGGAATACTACTTTTTCGACACTGTACTGTTTGTACAGTTTCTCATAGATTTCGTGATCCATTTTCTTTTTTCTCCTTTCATATGCTTTTGGGTGCAAATAAAAAGACAGGCCATCAGCCTGTCTTCCTTCAAAAGGCATAAATATACCTTCCGCACTTTTTTATTATTCAAGTCTTATTCTATCATATATTTATTACAGTTAGCAAGAGCCACATATCTTCTGTCATTTGCTATGGGTGGTCCTTTTAGCAGGCCCCGGCTTTTCTGTCACAATCGGCAGATTGATATACGGCAGCTGTGCGATTTCTCCGTCGTCGTTTATATATTCCACATACCTTTCTTCTGAGTGTACCGTAAGACTGTATCCGTCTTCCCACAGCGCCTTGATGTGGAGTTCCGGATCCGCGCAAAGAATTACATCGGCGGCGTGCGTCCATAGATCAAGCTCCCTTGCCGCTGTCATATATACCGTGCAGTAATAAGCCCACAGAAGGGGCCATGACGGCGGCATGATGCAAAGCAGGAATATCCTGTACATACATATGTTCTTTGCAAGAAAAAGCGAGAGGAAAATGATGACCGCTGTGCATGGCAGGATGGAGCCGATTATAACAGCTTCCCGAAGCGTTGACTCACATGCTCTCTCCAACGCCCTTTTTTTACGTCTTTCCTTCAATCCGTGTCCTCCTTCGGAGCGAAGGGAGGTACGCATTCAGGGAACTTCTCCAGAGTTTCCATATTAAGCATGTAATCCAAAAAAACGTCTTCCCTTACGCGCAGGAACCTCGGACCGGTCATGAACGTGTCACCGGGATAACGTGTTTTATCCTGCTTCATATAATTCTGTAGTGCTGAGACCCTTCTTTCTGCGGTACTTCTGGATATACTGAACATCGCACATATGGCTTTCTTGGATAAGTACTTCATCGCAGATTCCCTTCCTTGTTCTGATTTATTTGTACTGTTGTTTTTGGATTATAACACATTTTGTGTATTTTTTGTGTTATAATACACATGTTTTTCATTTTTTTTCACTTTTTATGCTTTTTTTGCTTATGTCAAAGAATACAGTGTTATACTGTTAATTCTGAGAGATTCTGCAGGAAAGCGGGGTGTATAGTTTTAGAGAGAAATAAGAAAAGGAAAAAAGAAAATGTGGTATCAGGAACGAAAAGGACATAACGGAAAGTATATCCGTTATACATGGACAGAACGGTACAAGGACCCAAGGACCGGGCTGTGGAAGACGGTATCCGTTACTCTGGACGGATACACGCGGAAGTATGAGGGCGAGGCAAGAAGAATCCTTGACCGGAAAATTGAACAGAAATTAAAAGCCGTTCTCAAAACGGTTGATGACATGACGTTCGGGGAACTTTGCGACCGGTACATAGAGTGGCAGCAGGCTACAAATAAGCCCGGCACAGTTGTCAGTACGCAATACGCATTAAAGACCTTGCGGGATATCATCGGTGATGATACGGTCATCACTACCTTACAGGCGGAACAGCTCAGGGATCTGATCATTCAACATGACCCGTCCAATACGACACGGAACCAGCGCATCAAATGCTTGAACAAAACCTTACGTTACGGATATGACCGCGGACTGTTGAACCCGTCCGTCGAATGGGGACAGCGGAACAGTTTCCCTATCCGTAAATTGAAAGAGCCGACCCCTGCTGTTAAGAATGCAGACAAATATCTTACTCCCGAGCAGATCCATACCCTTGTGGCAGACATGAGCATACCGAAATGGCGATGCCTTTCTGTGCTGCTGGCTTCTACCGGGATGCGCGTGGGTGAGGCAATTTCGCTTTCCTTACGGGCAATAGATTTCGAGAACCGTACAATCACAATTTCCCGTACATGGTCACTCAGCGCGGGCGTAATGCATGATACGCCCAAAGAAGACAATTCTTACAGGCGGATCTATATTAATGACAGGCTCGCATCGACACTTCGCATGATCATTGCGTATGAAAAAGCATATCAAGCATCCCATGAGTACCAGTCCGAGCTGTTATTTTCGGATGTTGCTGTGCGCGGCGGCGGCTACCATGTGGTCAGTTACGCTGCATACGCTAAATATTTCCGCGAGCATGTGGAAAAGCTTTTCCCTGAACGCACGGTCATGCGTGACGGTCGAAAGATGCAGAACTCGCCGTATATCCTGCGGCACAGCTTTTGCTGTGAAGCAAGGGCCCGCGGCATCCCGGAAGATACCATAGCAAGGGTCCTCGGACACTCGGTGCAGGTAAACCGGACTCATTACTCGCATGTAACAGACCAGATCTCGCGGAACGACAGAGAATATCTGGAAGAGTTTAACATTCTTACGTACTAACCTGTTGAGATTTTGAAACGCCATTTTGTGCGCTGGTAGCCTGACGCGGGACATTTTTTCGGGTTTTGCTAACAAGCTGCTAACAAGGCGGAAACGACCGGCTTTTTTGTGTAGGAATACACAATAAAAAAGCCCGATAAACGTGATATTTAAAGCATTTAGCACGTTTATCGGACACATTCTGAAGGATAGCCGGTAGGGTAAGTTGAGTTTACTTTTTACGATATATTATGGTGCTATATGACCCTTTTCTGCAGAATCTTCTCATATCATTATGTATCATAAACCATCACATTCTGCTAACATCCTGCTAACAATCTGAGGACATATCGACCGTCAGTGCATGAATGACCTGTTCCATATCCTCTTCCGTTACAACATCTCCATAACCCAGACCGTTTAATATTTCTGTTCTATCTTTGTATGATATTTTAATACACATATTATACCCTTGTTCAAGGAATGCATTTATGTAATTACAAAGCGAAGCGTAGAGATTTGCATTTGCAGGATCTGATATGCTTATCTTGGCATCAAGTTCTAATTTATCCTCATCTTTTTTGAATGCATCAAAGTTCTCACTTTTCTGATCGTTGTAATACCAATAACAAGGTTCAACGCTATTCACTTCCCATCCGTCCTGCTCTTTGGAGATAGCATGTATTTCGGTCTCTACTCTATCCCGGTACAGGTAATATTCATAATCATCTGACATGTCCGTGCCGTCCCGGTTTATCTCAACCGTGATCTCGACATGTAAGGTATCTGAGTATACGCACAAGACATATATATGCTCAACGAACATTGTTACGCCGGCACCTGCGTTCACTTGTTCGATATTCCGTACTTCGAAGTTCCCACCGTATTTTTCTTCTAAGTTTTGAATAACAAGTTGCTCAGCTTGTCTCTTGCTTATCTCAGGATTGTTTTGCCATATAAAAATGAATACCGCAAGGGTGATGACAAGTAAAATGATGCTTTTACCAATGTGCATGATGCACTCCTTTAAATAATCATCAGACAAAAGAATTTACTATATGCTTTTGCCCGTTTACATCAATCTCATATACGTAAATCCACTCTATCGGTGCTGTCAGTTCGTTCCAGTCCTCGACATCCTCCAGTTCGAAGCATAGCCCATCAACATTCGGAATATAGTATTCATCCCCATCATTCTTATATCCTCCAAAACAATCCACTACATCTTGCATTGTGCTTCCAATACCGATGGTCAGGTATTTGCCTGTAAATCCACTTGAAACCCCTATTTGACACAAAGTACCATCCGTATTGAACCAAAGTTTTAAATTTCCATATGTATAAACACAAAAGCCATCACCTCTGTCCCAAACCTTATATTTATCTGAAAACAGACCCATTATTATGCTTTTCTGTTCGCCTATACAACAATTTCCAATCCTGACACCAGGCACTACTTCCCCATTCAGCATATTATATCCTCACTGTTTCTGAACAACACTGCCTCTATTGAACGCCCTATTTTGTGTTATTTTTTCGGGCATTGACTACGAATGCCTTGAATTCATCTGGTGTCCCGCCTTTTATGGAGTCTTTGCGCACAGGAATTAATATGTTTCCTTTATGCATTAATATAAAAAAATTTTTTGATTCATATATGCCAATGATGTCACCATATCCCATTAACGGCACATCAGCTGCGCTCCTAATCCCTTCATCTGTAAAGGAATAGGTTTTTTGAGGCCTATAAACTGCCGGAAAGAGCCTCTCCTGTTCATGTATTTGCTCCATTGTCGCATTCACAGTTTTACGAATAACTAATTTCTGCTCAAGTACCATGACGGCAAGCAATAATATACTTCCCGTTAAAGTAATATAAACAGGCATACGCAAAAGGAACATTGCCGATAAGTACAGCAAAATAATGACGATAATAAGAATAATTGACTTTCTTGACAGTCTCTTTGTGATTTCCTTAATATCTTTTTTGTCAAGGACGCATGTTGTTTCAAACATCTTTAATTCCTTCTTTCTGTTTATTCCGGGATAGCTTCATATCCTATATATTCATCGAACGGGTGAATTGATTTGTCTCTCTTAAAGGTCTCATCGTTTGCATATCTGTTCCAAGCCTTGTCTGAATAATATGCAACAGCAGCTATCGCGGGTTTCGCTTCGTCCCCATCGGAGTAGTCATAAAGGAAATATCCGAAACGGTATCCGTTTCTCTGCCAGAAAATATAGGCCCACTCATCTTCATATCCTTTATCTAATACGACATAGGAAGGGCGTCCATACTCTTTTGCTACTTTTTCCAGTTTATATTTGCTCACTGCATTGTTATCGAACTTTATATCTTCCGGAACTTCCACATCTGTGATCCCAAAGAGGGATAAATCGGTACTGTAATCCGTATCTAAGGAGAAACAGTCGCCCAGGTTACTCAATGGTTCATTGTCTGTATTATATAATTTCATATTAAAAAGAACATCATTAAGATATATAACAGCTTCATCCGCTGTATACTCCTCACTCATCAGATCAGACGGCTTCAATGTCACTGTATTACCGGATGTGTCTTCTCCGTTCATGCTGAATTCTGTAGTAAGAGGAATCAAACTTTCCAATGTCAGCGGGGCCTTCGCTCTTGATGATGTAAAGAACAAATCTGTGTCTTTATTTGAATACTGAGTCCAATCTATCGCATCATACTATCGGGTTTCTCTCGTGGCTGGTACAGTTTCTTCCGATACAGATGATTCTGCATCAATATCGGTGCTTTCAGGCGCGAATGATTGATTCATATTCGGGCTTTTTGCGCATCCGGTCATGATAACCGATGCGAGCATGAATGCTATAAATATTTTTTTCATAGGTTCTATTCCTTTCTGTATATGTATTTTCTATATGTGTATTTTTCTGCTTCCTTCTTTTTTATTCTGCGACTCCAATATATTCATCGAACGGAAGGAGCTTATATTTTTCAGAGAATTCTTCGCTGTTCGTATAGTAGTTCCATGCGTTTGCCGTGTAATAATAAATATCAGCTACTTCATATTTAGGTTCGCTGTCATAGATGGATTCGTTTGTGACCAAGCAACCGAATAAATATCCGTCCCGCTCCCAATAAATCTTTGCGAACATGGATTCAAAGCCTTTCATGGTAACGGCATATGATGGCCTTCCGTACTTTCCCAATATGGATTCTAACTGCCATTTGTAAAATGCAAAGGTTGTATAACCGTCTGGTGCCGGGTCATCGGGATATGTATCATCTACACCAAAATAATCTTCTGCAATATGACTGCTCGATGTGTCCCATATATAATAACTGTCTGTTTCTGCCATTTCCCGGAAAGAACCAGAGATGTTGTCTCCAATATATTCCAGATAATACTCGCCATTATTCGGGATTCCGAACTTACATTTGTTAACAGTTAGATCCGATGTGCGTAATTCGCTGATTGGTACGGATTCTCTGTCAAATGAATCCGGATCAGCAGGTGCAATTGTGCAATATTCTATGCACGCTTCGAGGACTTCCATCGTTACGGGTGCTTCGATTTTATTGCCTGTGAAAAACAGGTTTATATCCGTTCTTTTCGGGTAATTATCCCAATTTACGGCTTCATACCACATCGGTTTCCGTGGATTATCTTCACTGTCAGATTCCATCACGTCTGTATTTTCTGTATGACTAATGTCCTCAATATCAACGACGGACGTTGTTTCCGATGAATCAGGCCGTTCCGGTAATGTAGTATACTGTTCTGTCTTTCCGCATCCGGTTACTATGCATAGTATAATTAGTATAATAATTAATGCTTTACTGATGATTTTTTCGATTCTGATTTTCATTTGAAATATTGACCCTTCTTTTCAACTATCTTAAATTGACATGATATGTTTCCCGTATAGTTACCTATTCCGGTTATGTCCACAGTTGCTTTGCCTACATTGATATTGTTCCTGTACGAAACTGTATAATCGATGTTCTTCACAAGTCTTTTTGCACCATCCTTAACAATCGGCTGTGGCTGCCGGTTTTTTCCGGTATAGAAATAAGTCTCTTCCGAAGTTTTGGCTGTGATTCCTTTGCCTGTCAATGGCTTCGGAGTAAGTTTAAAAGTGATATTTTTCGAACCCAGGTAATTGCCTTTTCCGATAATCGTTACGAATGCCATTCCTACTTCCGTATTGTTTGCATAAGTCAGCACGTAATCTCTTCCTTCTTTTAAAACAGTAGAGCCTCTTTTTACCGTAACACGAGGCTTTCTTGCGTAACCTGTATACTCATAGGATGCGTATTTGGTGGAGACAGTGCAGGATTCTATAGAATGACAGATCTTGAAATGGATTTCTCTTTCTGCACAGTAATTTCCGATTCCCTTAACAATAATGGTAGCAGTCCCTATTTTTCGGTTATTTTTATATGTAAGCGTATAATCTTTATCTTTTATAAGCTTCCTGTCATCGAAAGTAATGATTGGCTGTGGCTTGCGTCCTCTGCCCGTATAATCATAAGCCGGCGAGAATGTTTTTGCCGTTAACTCTTCACTATTTATCGGCTTAGGAGTGATTTTAAATACCTGCTTTTTTCTTCCTTTAAAATTTCCTTTTCCGATAATTATTATCTCAGCTGTTCCCGCATCTGTATTATGAGAATAGGTTAACGCATAGTCTGTTCCATTTATTAATGTGGTAGACCCGAATGTTACTGTCACCGCAGGTTTCTTTTGATAGCCGGTGTATTCATAAGAATCGCGATTGTCGTTCGTTGAAATGCCAAGCATCTCGTTTTTTGAAATATTTATCGGCGAACTATTGTTGTAACAGAACTGCATGCATCCATAGTAGTTTCCTTTTCCTTCGTATGTGACTACAATTGTTCCATCATTATTGATTTCGGTTGTTACAGTATAATCTTTCCCTATTTCAAGGCGGTATGGTTCATTATCTAATGATTGCCTGTCATATATTGCCATGTCCTCATATACAGGTGCATCACCAGCATTCAAATACTGCATGTATTTCATGTCCTGTTTATATAGTGTCTGGCATTCTGAAGAATCCCTTGAATCAGTCGTTCTTTCATCAGTTTCATCCGGAATGTCAGTTATACGAACGTTATTTTGTTCATAATAGCCGGCATCTTCCACAACATTTTCAACTGTTTCATCTTGGTCTTCTGACACTTCATTAATATTTTCCGTATGAACCGATGTTTCTTCATTTGTCCCGTCAGCAGGATTACTCTCTTCGGAATTTCCTGAACCCTTCGCTTCTTCTGCATCTTCGATTTCTTCTACGTCATTCTCTGGAACAATAACTTCAAACTGTGCATCAGAGGCTGCATATGTTGGTATACCTGACATCAGTAACACTGTGCAGAATAAGACCATTAATATTGTCCGTCTTTTCATTTTTGATTCCCTTTCTGCCGTGCTTTATTGTCCGTAATATGCAAGCAGCGCCTGCGTAATGCAGGCGCTGTCACCAATGCAGCTCAATGCAAGGTGTCCTGCTTTGAGAGCATTCCACCTTACTGAACTTCTTTTCTACGCTTCATAGTCCATGCAAAACCGGCACCGCTTGTTGTAAACAGAGCAGCCAATCCAGTCAGAGGCGTTACATCGCCTGTCTGTACAGGCGCAGCCTTCGATGTATTTGTCGTAGTCGTTGTGCTCTTGTTGGACGCATTCGGCGTAGTTGTCGGCCTCGGCGTTACAGTGGCCGTGTTGTTTCTGGTTGTATAAAGCGTCGTAGTTCTTGTATTATTTGTCGTGTTGCTCGTGCTGCCATCATCCGAGGAAGGTGTTCCGGTCGGTGCAGTTGTCGGTGTCTTTGTCGGCGTCTTCGTCGGTGTCTTCGTCGGTGTCTTTGTCGGTGTCTTTGTCGGTGTCTTCGTCGGTGTCTTTGTCGGCGTCTTCGTCGGCGTCTCCGTCGGATCCGGCTCATCCGTTGGTGTAGGTGTAGCCCACTCATATACGATACTTACTGTTACATCTTCATTCGGCATGGTGAATGTATTCCCATTAGTAGGAATATTTTCACCACTTGCGCCTGTTACTGTAAAGCCGCTGACAGAGTATCCATCAATTAAAGATATGCTTACCTGAACCTCCGTTCCCGGCTTTGCAGTATTCACAGCTGATACATTCCCACCTTCCATATTCGTCTGAATGTATATGGAATGCTGCTCCGCTGTGAGGGTTACGTGGATCGTGTAATCGGTTGTATTTGTAACGGTATTGATGATTTTTCCAGTGGAATCATCGAATACCATATCTGTTGTTGTCTGCGTCTCCCCCGTTTCAAAAGAAACCGTCTTATCTGAGAATGTATATCCTGCGACAGCCTGCTCGACCAATTCATCAACAGCTGCCTGCGGATCCGTCCCCGGTTCATACTCTCTCGTGACAGTCTGATAATCTACATTGCCAAGATGATCCGTAATTTCGATTGTATAAATTGCTACATCTTTTTCAATATTTTCTGTTACGGGTGTGACAATCGGCGTTGGTGTTTCAGAACCGCCTTCTTCTGAACCACCTTCGCCAGAGCCGCCTTCTTCGGAACCGCCCTCGCCAGAGCCTCCCTCGCCAGAGCCGCCTTCTTCGGAACCGCCTTCTTCGGAACCGCCCTCTTCGGAACCGCCTTCTTCGGAACCGCCTTCGCCAGAACCACCTTCTTCGCCTTGATCCGTAGAATCCGGTGCATCTGCTCCAACTATTGACTCTTCCTGCGATTCTGCAACGAGTTGTTCCTCCTGAGATTCTGCAACGACCGTTTCATTCCGCTCTGATGCGAATGTTGGTGTTGCCATCATTACTGCTGCTGCAAGAACTACTGCCCCTGCCTGTAAAAGTAAATTTTTTCGTATCACTTTGCGCTCTCCTTTCTTTATACAAAGATACTATATTATTATATCACTATCATTTTATAATATTCAATATAATTCACACGTATTTTCTATGCAACCATAATTAGAACAAAACTGCTATTTTCCTTGGATTCGCAGTAATCCCTTATTGTTTAGATATCTGTTTTAATTTGGCAACAAAAAAGACCTTCATCCGCAGATGAAAGCCTTTTTTATTTAATCCTCTACGATAAGAAATCCGTGCTTTTCCGCAATGGATTTCTTCAAAATAATGCGGTTCTTTTTGCCTTCTGAAAAGAGTACGCTTTCAATTTCCAAAAGTATATCATAACCGCCTGTATAGCCGTTTTTTACGGCTACTGCCTGTCCTTCTCTGTTTCCAGTATCGTAATTCCACGAATTCAGGACCGTCCCCGTAGGGAGTTTCTTAATCAAGGCATTTTCCTCCCGTTCTTTGACTTTTCATCCATTTCGTAATCTCAGCAACACCGGAATAAGTGCCAGTGCGTCCATCCTCTTTGACAACAACCAATGTCGGGGCATGCATGATCCGGTAATTCTTTACTATCTCAGCGTTCTCCTGTTCATCCGCGTAAATTTCCGCATACTGGATGTTTGCTCCTTTCAGGATACTTTCGGCAACCTTGCAATTTGGACATGTTTTGGTCTTGAACAGCAGGGTTTCCCGAACAGGTTGCACAGCCTGTCTCTCAGCCGTTGCAGCTACGACGCTATCGATTAATTCCCGGTCAGCCTTATCATTTGCAATGCCAGCCGCCGTTTTTGCTCCGTTTTCAATTTCATTTAGATTTGAATTGTTCTTTTTCATCAATCTCGAATTCCCTATGACGTAGACCTTGCGGTCTTTATATTCCATTGCTTTGCCAGGGTTGAAATTGGCTATAGGCCGGTAGTATCCCGTTATACGGCTGTATACCTCAGTTGTTCTGCCACATATCGGGCACTTATACTGTTCTCCCGTAAGGTATCCATGCTCCTTGCAGACGGAGTATGTAGGTGATATGGTATAATACGGCAGTTTGTAGTTCTCTGCGATCTTTCTTACGAGGTTGGATGCTGATTTCCAGTCCGGAAGCTTTTCGCCAAGGAACGCATGGAACACGGTTCCGGATGTGTACAATGTCTGCAGGTCATCCTGAATGTCCAGAGCAGTAAAAATGTCATCCGTGAAGCCGACCGGCAGGTGGGACGAATTCGTGTAATACGGCGTACCATTCATGTTCGCCGTAATGATATCCGGATATTTTTCCCGGTCATGTTTGGCAAAACGATATGCCGTGGACTCAGCCGGTGTTGCCTCCAGGTTGTACAGATCGCCATACATCTCCTGATAATCGGAGAGGCGAGCCCGCATGTGGTTCAGGACTGCTTTTGTGAATTCCTGTGCTTCCCGATGCGTCAGATCTTCTCTGAGCCATTTTGCATTCAGGCAGGCTTCATTCATGCCGACCAGCCCTATAGTACTGAAATGGTTGTCGAAGGTTCCCAAATACCTTTCTGTGTAAGGGTAAAGCCCTCTTTCAAGGAGACCTGTTATCGTGTCTCTCTTTGTCTTCAGGCTTCGGGCGGCCAGATCCATCATTTCATCAAGCCTGTCGTAAAAATCCCTTTCGTTCTTTGCAAGATATGCGATCCTTGGCATATTGATTGTTACAACGCCGATAGAACCCGTCGATTCGCCTGCACCGAAGAAACCGCCGGATTTCTTTCTGAGCTCGCGGAGATCAAGGCGCAGACGGCAGCACATGGACCGCACGTCGCTCGGTTCCATGTCAGAATTGATGTAGTTGGAAAAGTACGGTGTACCGTACTTGGCAGTCATTTCGAATAACAGACGGTTATTCTCGGTGTCGCTCCAGTCAAAATCGCGGGTGATGGAATAGGTCGGAATCGGATACTGGAAACCGCGTCCGTTATAATCGCCTTCAATCATGATCTCGATAAAGGCTTTGTTGACCATATCCATCTCTTTCTGACAGTCACCGTATGTGAAATCCATGTCTTTTCCGCCGATGATTGCCGGCAGGTCTTTCAGATCATCCGGTACTACCCAGTCAAGGGTGATGTTCGAGAACGGAGCCTGCGTCCCCCAACGGCTCGGCGTATTGACCCCGTAGACGAAGGACTGGATGCATTGCTTCACTTCCCGCTGTGTAAGGTTGTCGATCCTTACGAACGGTGCGAGATATGTGTCGAATGATGAGAACGCTTGAGCTCCGGCCCACTCGTTCTGCATAATACCAAGGAAATTGACCATCTGGTTGCAGAGCGTCGAGAGATGCTTTGCAGGTGCAGATGTTATCTTGCCGGGAACGCCTCCAAGACCTTCCCTTATCAGCTGCTTGAGGCTCCATCCTGCACAATACCCGGTCAGCATGGAGAGATCGTGCAAGTGCAGTGCCGCAGATCTGTGCGCTTCTTCCACATCATCATCGTACACTTCGCTGAGCCAGTAATTCGCTGTGATCGCCCCTGAATTGGAGAGGATCAGACCGCCTACGGAATATGTTACCGTGGCATTTTCTTTTACCCGCCAGTCATTCACCCGCAGGTAATTATCTACGAGGTCTTTATAATTGAGCAGCGTAGAGTTGATATTGCGGACCTTTTCGTGCTGCTTGCGGTACAGGATGTATGCCTTGCCGATATCTGCATAGCCGGATTCAGACAGCACCTTTTCTACACTGTCCTGTATGTCCTCAACGCTGATCTTGCCTTCCGGCATCGTTACCTTCCTTTGAAAGTCAGCCGTGACCTTGAGGGCAAGCAATTCTAATATACCCGTATCACAGGGCTTTCCCACTGCGTTGAACGCCTTCTCCATGGCGTTCTGGATCTTTAAGAGCTGGAAAGGAACTATGTCTCCATTCCTTTTAATGACCTTGTACTGCATATTCTTTCTCCTTTCTATAAGAAAGAGGAACCATGTTTCATTCGGTTCCTCTTAGTACAGGGCATACCTTGCCCCATCATTATTTTTTATTCTCATAATTTTATTATACACATATATGTCCATTTTTCAACGATTCCTTATTTGAAGAAAAAATTCCTTCCATTTTCCTTCATCAGCGTTGATAAGGTTCAGGATGCTTCGGAAGCGGTACTCGCTTCTCAGTGTGTCAGCTGCGCTTTCATCTACACCGAGGAATGCGCAGAACGCGTCGTAGTTATCCATGCGGTTTTCGCAGGGAACGAGTTCCAGATATTCGCATACCTCATATCCGTCTCCCTGTTTGTACGACTTCATGTCGGCTACATTGTAGGAACGCAGCTCCCAATCCGACGGTTCCTCTAAAATCCAGACTTCATCTGACCTGTCTGCATCCGGCACGTCTTCTTCGGTGGGTCTGTAAATGCTTTCTTCCGGTGCAAACAATTCATATACATGCAGAATGGGTGAAAACCCTATTTCCATTGCCATCTTGATCCCAGACAGTATGCCGGGTGATGCTTCCACGCCCTGTTCGATTGTAGGTGCGCAGCATATTCTTGGCGTATAACTGTTTTCGTCGATTAGCCTGGTATCGGGAATCCGCGGAATAAATTCATCCACGAACTCCATGCTTACATGATACAGATGATTTGTACCTGTTCTTGCTTTTTGTTTCATTTTCTCATCTCCTTCCATTAAAAAAAGGACTGCCCTTTAATGCCGTCCTTTTCTTCAAAATGCACATAGCTGTGCCTTTTGCCTGTTTTATATTGTGATATGATAATATTACTATCATATAACATTTTCGTAAAGACTTCTTGTGAAATTTACTGGAACATGCTCAAAAGAGCAAGCGCGAACGTATCTGCGCCTGTCGTCAGTATGCCGATTATTGTCACAGTAAAAGCTATCATGCCGGCTTCTTTCAGGATGTCCTTCTGCTTTTTCCATGTGATCATGTTCCATTCTTGCTTCAGTCCTTTACTGAGTTTGGTAAATGCGTTCTTCTTATCTTTCTTTCTGTTCATGTAATTCTCCTTGCAGCGGTCTCTTGGCCGTCGTGTGTTTTGAGGCTTTTTTCTTTCGTTCCTTTCTTATCTGTTCTGCAATATAAAGGCAGAGCCATATAAGAAGTATGGATATTTCGCATATGATCTTAATTCCAGTCATGCATGTTATCCTTGCGCTTTTTTAGTTTTTAATCGGTTGCCTTTTTGTACCTTCTTGTGATTATATCTCCCATCTGAGGACAGGAAACTTGTGTAGTTTCTGACTACCAGCATCGCATCGAGCTGTTCCCCAATCTCCGTGCATACACCGGCTACAATAATCAGGGACGTGCCCGCAAATGATACGCTTGCATGGAAGATGCCTGATATAAGAAACGGAAACGTCGCGGCGATTAGGAGCCCGACAGCGCCTATGAATGTGATGTACCGAAGGACATTGGTAATATATGCTTCGGTTTCTGCTCCGGGCCGCACGCCGACGATGCTACTTCCTTGTTTCTTCAAATCATCCGCCATCAGGCGCGGGTTGATATTTATGGATGTATAAAAGTATGCGAAGAACACTACCAGGACCGCATACACGAGGTATCCGACCGTGTAGACCGGTGATGTAATGTCAAACCAGCTTGATGCATTCATCGCTGTCAGCACCTTTCCAATCGGGCTCCCGTAATTGTTGAATCCTGTAAGCGATGCAATAACGTTCGGGAATGACAGCAGGGATGATGCAAAGATGACAGCCAGTACGCCGGATGTGTTGACTTTGATTGGGATGTTATGCTTCATTCCACCCGTCTGATAACCTGCCCGCTTCGAGTTGATGACAGGAATGTTCCTGACCGCCCCGTTCAGGACAATGACGTATATGACAAGAGCCGCTATGATAGCGAAAATAATGCTTCCGGTAAGGCCCTGTACGGCAAATTTTTTTCCTTTCATGAACTGCTCATATAATGCCATGATGTCACCCGGCATTCTGGAAACGATGTTCACGAGGAGCAGGAAGGAGATTCCGTTCCCAATGCCATGCACATTAAGCTGTTCACCGAGCCACATCAGGTATGTTGCTCCTGCGGTCAGGACAAATACAGATGTGACAAGCGCAATTGCGTTACCATCGAATACGTGCTTATTTGAAAGACCGATGGTCAGCGATACCGCTTCGAATAACGCAAGACCTATTGTCAGGTATCGGGTGAACGTATTCAGCTTTTTCCTTCCCGCTTCGCCTTCTTCCGATAGTTCTTCCAATTTTGGAATCGCAATGGTCAAAAGCTGGATGATGATCGAAGCGGTGATGTAGGGCGTAATGGAGAGGGCGAAAATAGACATGTTCTCAAGCGAGCCGCCCGTGAACGCATTTAAGAATCCGTTCTGCAGAAGACCCATGTCGTCCATAGCCTGTGACAGGTATTGCCGGTTCACGCCCGGCAGCGGTATCTGTGAACACATCCGGAATCCTATTGCAGTTACAGCCATATAGAACAGCCTCTTTCTTATTTCAACGACATGCCATGCATTTCTTAATGTCTCTATCATTGTTTAGACCCCTTTCTTAATGAATGATACATAATGCGATTGTAAGGCACATAGCAAGTGCTGCTACGATCCTCGTGCTCAGGATGAGCCTTCCCTCTGTTGCCCGATGTGCATTTTTGTCCCAGTAGCTATCCTGTCTTCCAGTCAATGCCGTCATACCGCCTTCTCTGTTTTTTTGAAGCAGGATGAGAATTATCAGTGCAATGCACGTTGCCAACAGCAGGATGTACAGTACCGTGTTTATCATGTTCGTTTCTTCCTTTCTTTTCGTGTTTTATTCTTATTATCATTACTGATTGTTTTATACATGCCATCAATGCATACATCAAGGTTCGTGCCCTTTACGTATCCAAATGGTATTGCATACCTGTCGCACTCACTTATGTATTTCCAATATGTTTTATGCCCGAGTATCTCCGTATAGAAGAACACATAATCCAATTCATCACTTAGCTTGGCATTTGCGGCTGAAGGACCTATGTATTTCCAATCCGGGAATACCTCTTTTATTTTCTTGTACCAGTTCGGATGCCCGCCTATGATTGCTATGCGTTTACCGGATAAATAATCAATTGCGTGCGACCTATTTATATTTGATTTATTCGGTTTTTTTTCACTGCCTTGTTTCGACTGCATGTAAAGGAATGAACGTAAAGCCGAAAGCTCTTTTGTATCTTTTTTTATCGTTTCATTCGCTCCGCTCAGTGATTCTTCGGCTTCGCTTAACAGCCTTCGGGCTTCTGCATTTTCAGCCTCAAGACGTTTGATTTGCCTTCTTAGTTCTTCTATCTCCGCATTGCCTTCTGCATCTCCTTTCGCATCTTGTGTTATTTTTTTTTCCAGTTTATCCGGCGCTTTTATGGGAGCCGTCTGTTTGCTTTGTCTGTGCACATTTGTGTTGGGCGGCTTATACATCGCAGTATAAGATTCAAAAATGCTCTGCTGATCACCTATAAGATTGCGGGTATAATCTATTTCTATCTCTGATTTATCTGCAATGGCTTCTATAAGGTATTGTATTGCCATAAACAGTGCGAACAGCTCTTCGTTGGCGAGTATGTCTTCGTTGAATTCATCTCCTAATTCCAACTCATCGAGCATATAGAATGTCTTGGCAGCGGTTAAAGCAAATTCGTCGCTTTGTCTATGACAACTTCCAATATATGCGTCTGATAATCCAAACACTTCCGCAAAACACAGTAATATGTTCCAGACGGAGATGAATTTTTCATATAGGACCTGTGTGCTGCCCGTGTAATTATCATAAAATGTCTCTATTAATTCTGCCTGTTCTTGTGTAGAGATATTACCGAGCCTATTTGGTAGATAACAATTTTCTTTCCATCCTTTTATGGCATCCTGCATTTTATAGATGGAATAGTCGCTTCCTGCATCTACCTCAATTTCCATATATGGAGAAATTGTTAGTATCCTTGCCGTCGTGAGCATATTCTGTTTATCATCTTCACATGACAGATCCAGAATATCCCATCGGTTTAATTTTTTGAATTTTTTCAGCTGGTTATACTCCTTCTTGAAGTAGCATTTGTAAAGAGTGATAAATATGGACTTTGCAGTCTCATCACCTTGTTTAACTCCTTTCCATAGCATGTTCAGCACCAATGGAGCAATGTCCGCACCATATCCATACATTCCAGGTTCGTTCGGTATGTATGCGTCTCCGCAGAATCTTTCCGGATTCCCTTCAACACGGCTCAGGAAATCTTTGAGAATAACGGGTGCATCTATGGCATAATTTGTTGTCAGAAAGGAAAGCAACATCAGCATTTCCGCTTGTTTAAGTGCCTGAATCTTCTCACTTGTTGCTTTTTCCTTCTTTAGGATGCCATGTATCGTATCCTCGCTTAATCCGCTATGTATGTCATTTATGTTATCTGTTTTGTACATCTGTTTTCCTTTCATTGATTTCCGCTTCTATCGTATTATCAAGAGCAGGAACGGCTAGATGTATCAGTAGAATAAAAGGAACATCACGCCCACACCGGCGATAATGGCTATTGCGATGTATTCCGCATTACTTGTCGGAATCCTTGCCCCTTTCAGTTGCGAAAGGATGTAAGGGAGCAATGTCGTAAGTAGTCCCGGTGTGATGTAACGTCTTATATGCTTCCGCATCTTACGCCTGAGCCTGCCTTTGTACCTTTTTATTAATGATGATGTTGCCGGGAACAATACAAGACAGGCCCCAATCATAAGGAACATGCGCCTGTTCTGTATAAGATAATTCATTATATCTAATTTTGTCCCTTCCATTGATTTCTCCTTTTTCCGTATAAGACGTCCAAGACCTTATTCATTTGTTTGCAGACAGTGGCTTAAGAACACACTGCCTGCTTTGACCTGAAAATACTTATTCACTCGTCCATGATGGCATGTACTTTTTTATATCCGTCCATAAAGGATTCATACATGCCATGTTCAAGGATATATGGTGCTTCCTGTGTCATCAGCCTGTTGAACAATTCGCTTTCATTCAGAGCAAGCATGACGTATCGGTTGTGCCCGGACTGTTCCGTTCCGATATAATTTCCGAAACCTCTTTCTTCATAATCCTTCTCAGCAATTTCATATCCGTTATCGTGTTCTGCCAGATATACCAGACGTTCCTTGTCCATCGCCTCTTCTTTAGCAAGCAGAATACATTTTGAAGGCAGGCTCCCTCTGCCTACGCGTCCCCGGAGCTGATGCAGAACCGCAAGGCCGAATCGTTCAGGTGAACGTACAATGATCAGCGTGGCGTTCGGAACGTCCACGCCGACAGCTATGATGGTCGTTGCGACAAGGACACGGATCTCGCCGTTTTGGAATTTTTCCATCGTCTTTCTTGCGGTATTCGGTTTTGTTTTTCCGGTAAGCGTGCCAATGGATTCCTTCGGTATCCGGTCTTGAAAGAGCTTTCGCAGCTCCTTTGCTGTTGTTTCGACATCTGAAACACCTTCCATGGAATCCGCATCGGATTTACTTACCAGAGGACATACGACGTATATCTGGTGACCTTTGTCGTATTCTTCCTGCAGTGCCGCCCATGCAGCACTCTCATTTTGCGTAAGGTATGTTTGTACCGGCTTACGAGCAGATGGCATGACATTTATGCTCAGGTGCTTAACTTGCTCAGAAAAGAATATCACAGATGAAGTACGCGGGATCAGCGTCGCTGACATTGCTATGTTATGCATTCCCGGCACGCCCTTTTCATAAAAAGCCTGTTTTTGCATGACGCCGAAATTATGCTCTTCATCCATTAAAACGAGGCACAAGTCCTTATAAACGACATTCTTTGAAAACAAGGCATGTGTTCCGACTGCGAATAACGCTTCCCCGCTCTCCAGCATGGCTAAAGCTTTTTTTCTTTCCGATGCCTTCATTTTCCCAAGCAGCAGGACTGCTTTTTTTCCCATTTGTTCTGCAACGGGAAGGAGTTTTGTATAATGCTGTTTTGCAACTTGTTCTGTCGGTGCGCAGAGTGCTGACTGATGCCCGTTTCCCGCCATATGTACCATGACCGCGAAGGCAACGGTTGTTTTTCCGCAACCGACGTCCCCTTCCAGTATTGCATCGACACGGCGGCCATTCACGATGTCATTAACGATTTCATCGATTGCTTCCTTCTGACCGCATTCCCCTTTTCTGGTTCCACGGGTTAAAGGATATTCGTACCCTTCAATGTACTTGTTCAATGCTGTTTTGTCCGGGGCAACAATGGAACTGCCTTTCGGACGCTGTCTGTCTTCTTGAGATATGCGTAGGGCAAAGTACAGCATGTCCTCATAACGGGACCTGAATCTTGCTGCGTTCAAGTCGTTCGCAGATTTAGGGTGAGAATAGATCTCAAAGGTCTCTCTGATTCCCGGCATGCGGCGACCATATTTCGTCAGTTTTAGCTTCAGACAGAATTCCGGAAGGTATTCCTCTGTTGCTTCTTCCGGTTCAACAAGTCCGATCAGTTCCTGCATTTTTGCATCTGATATGTCCTTTATGCCCCATGTCGGCACAAGCTTTGCGCCGGTATATTCTTCTACATATTCCGGACAGAAAATGCTGTAGGAATTGTTCGCCGCAAAATAATGCACCGGCCCTCTTGCACAGATCTTTGTTCCGAGCGGGACTTTCAGATAATTGTAGTGTAAATACGAGAATGCCTTATTGTTCCACATAAGCGTCATTTTCTGTCCGTTGCAGTCAAGCGTTATAGTGATGTATGGCTTAAAGTCTTTGTAGTACATCTTTGTGCCTTTGAATCTACCGACAACTGCAACTTTCTTTCCTATGACTTCTTCTGTAAGGTCATATACAGGTGATGTCAGGTCATAATATTTTTTGGGTTGGCAGGTAAGAAGCTGCCATCCAGACGTTATCCCATTTTTTGTCAGGACTTTATACTGCCTGCTGTATTTGCCTTTCGCAAATTCTTCAAATTTCATTTTCTCTTTTTTATTCCTTTCTATTTTGAATAACTGCTGCTATCTCTGATAAAAGCAATTCAAGCTCTTCATCATTCAATGTTTCATACAAAACATTTAACTTCTCCCACACCTCTTCATATCTTTGTCTTATTGCTTGTGTATTGTCACAATCTGATGTATCTTTATTGCAAGTCAATCTCTCGTTATTCTGCAGGTTCATTTTGCCCCTCCTCTGTATAGTTCTATATGTACCATTATAACACATTATGTGTCTTCATCAACACATTTTCTGTATCACTTTAACAACCTGCCTTTTTTATCTTATTGGGAAATTCACAATGATGTTCTTACCTGCTTCTCTGCGAAACAAAGAGAGTGGTACGGTCGATTTCATTTCACATCATTGCCTTTCGTATTGCACAGCATCCTTCCTTTCCTGTTTCGCTAAAGTGTCTCATTTGACAAACTTGCTGTAATGAATTATCATTGAACGTGTCATACAATATGCTGTTTAAAGATTGAACACCGGTTGGCATCAATGAATAACAGGTATTCTGGTGAATTGCGAGGGAATGTTTTAATATGGACAAAACAGACAGAAACGAAAGAATAAAACTGCTCCGAAAATCGAGAGGGTTATCGCAAACTGAATTTGCTGATGCGTTAGGTGTATCGCGTAATGTCATTGCAAACTATGAGACGGGTCGGGCATATATTGACGAATCAACGATCCGTAATATCGCAAGAACCTTCAATGTGACTGAAGAATGGCTTCGTACCGGACGCACGAATCTGGATATGTTATCCGGAACAGGTTTAATGCAGGCAAGCGATGCTGATTCATCAGAGAAGATTGCTTCCTTATTAAAATTTTTTTCAGAGCTTCCCATGGAAGATATCCAAGCTGTTAACCGGATCCTTGACCGATACATCAAGTTCTCGAAAGACAGTAGAAAGGACGAATGAACCTATTCTTATATTTAATCTTTAATCCACAGTATATCCTTCGCAGAGAAAAGACGCTGGTTATCCAGCGTCTTTTCTCTTTTCTTGTCTGTTGCAGGTATTCGATCAATCTCTGTAAATCCTGAAACATTCCGGTTTGTTCTCATAGTATTGGATCGGGATTTCCTTGCCCCACTCTACATTCTTTACCGCCATTTTCTTCCATACCGGGATTTTACGCCCCAAAAAATGTAGATATTTCGTCTGCATCGGAATTCTTTTTACAGCAGTATAGGTCTTGTTTTTGACCTTATACCATACCTTTATATAAATACGGAACGGTATTCTGTGCCAATATTGAGTGACGATACCTGTTGCATTAACAATGTTTTCATTCATTATTGTTCACCTTTTCTTCTTAGCTTGCAAGTCCATACCAACCAATGCCTTCGTATGTCCATCCCTCATACCGGCATATATGAACACTTTCTCCTTTACTGGTCGTATAATGATGATTCCCGGTCTTTTGTCTGGGATGGTAGTGCCGATAGACCGGCACGCCGTCCTTGTCTGCGGAATACCAGCATATCCCTTCATATCTCCAACCGAGACCTGACAGCCAGTCCCTTTCGTATTGAGAAGCTGTATAGTGGTGCTCGCCGCTGTTCGGGTTATAGAGTCGGTACACCGGCTTGTCTGATGTTTTGGGGGCATACCATCCTATACCTTCCCCATGCCATCCCCTCTGTACTAATATGTCGCGTTCATATTTGCTCTGTGTGTAGAGGTGTTCTCCTGTACGTGGATTGAATACCCTATATACCGGAACGCTCTCTATCTTATTAGATTTTTTTGTCCCCCCATTGTCCGTTTTTTTGTCTTCAGGGGAACCCTGTTTTGTTTTATTCTTCTCCTCCGGGATAACCGGTTGCGCTTCGGGCTCTCTTACAGAATCATCTATTACTTCCGAATGGTTGATTGTGTTAATGTCATTCTTATTGGAAGCCATTAGAAGATTTTTTATGGTGGACTTGCTCCCGTCAACCTGCAATCCAATCGTGCAGTCCGTAATACTGCAGCCTGTGACATCGATGTCAGAGGACTTATACAGGCTGATGCCGTATACAGAGGCCCCGGTTATTGTATTATCTTCTAATAATACGTCCCTGCTATTGCATGCTTCTATGCCATACTGATATCCGCTGATATCGTTTCCTTGAACCGTACAGCCTTTATCAGCTACATTGATATAAATGCCGATAGTGCGGTCTGCAGTCCCGTTGCTTTGGGTTCTTATAATGTTATTTTCGATGGCAGCGATACATCCGTCACGGACATAGACTCCGGTATTCCCTGATTCTTCGATTACGTTATTCTTGACGGCTATCTCACAATTGCCTTTACTGGAATTTCCGTAATTAGCACCGGATATAGCATGTGTACCGGCCGACCTGACCGTGTTTCCGATTATGCTGAATACGGATCCCTGGCAGATATCTATACAGCTCTCCTTCTGGATGTGACTCGTACAGCTGACGGTATTCGCTTCTATGGTATTTTCTCCGAGGCATCCATATGCAGAGATGAAGCAGCTTACGTTCTGAGCATCATTGTTCATGACTTTCACTCCCGTAAACTGTACGGCATTTATGCAGTGGAACAGTACATCTTGAAAGGTGCATCCCGAAACTTCAAAATCATCCAGGTACAGCCCGTCAACGCCGTTGTGCGTACCGATACAGGAGACACAGTTCTGAAAAATGCAGTCCCTTACACATACATCACGACAGGCGAGTTCTTCTATCGGATAGGCAGACGAATAGGGATTATTGTTTGATATGATATCTGTGTGGATGACCTCCCGACCCTTGAAGTCTTCTTCTGATGCATCGCATACCATGTTCTGCATATGGTCATGGAAGAACACGTTCTGTATGTAGCAGTCACAGACCCCGTCAAGATTGATGACATGATATCCGTCCGTATCACCTATTACAGTATCACGGATGGTTATACTGTGCGCATGCCGGAAGGACATGACTTCAAGCGACTGGTCATTGTAATACGTCTCTTCTTTTGAGACACCGCCGCTCCATTCCCCTCCTGAGACCAGTACATTCACGCATTGGGTATATCCTGTGTGCGTGCAGTTCCAATAACAGATGTTGCCGGAAGAATCGTTGTGTACGCCGATCAACATGGATTTCGTCTCGCATCCATCCATACGAACGATTTTTGCACCGTCGGAGAGATGGAGCCATGTATTGCTGTAGATCCCTATATAATCATCCAAATAATAGATTCCGTCCGGAACATATACTTCTGTTCGGTCAGGGCTTCTTTGACTGCCTGCGTCCCGCAGGGCGTCCCAGAATGCCTGCCGGTCACTTTCTTCATCCGTGCCATCCGCTCCGTAATCCTGCACATTGATGCATGTAGGCTCATCAGCTTCTGCGGGAACTGTTGTTCTGCTAAGAATGGTAAAGATAGCTAATACGGACAATATGGTCAACAGTGTCGTGTTCCGGATCAATTTTCTCATGTTCTCCCATCGCAGCCGTCATCCCGCAGGAGACGCCTGTTTTCCTTTCATTTGTCTCCTTTTTGATGATTCGATAGAGGGTTTTTATTATTTTTTTTCATTTTTTTTAATTTTCCTCTTGCTTTTACGGAATCATATTATATAATATATAACATATTATTATTGTTTTCAACGAGAAATCGTTTGAAGCTCTGTCAATCCGTGTCATTCATCCAGAGGGTTGCCGCGGTTGATACATTTTTCTTTTTTCTTTTTGCAAAAAAGAGCAGCACTAACTCGTGCTGCTCTTTTTGTTTTTAACATAACGGGAATTTTCTCTTGGAACTCTTTATTGAGGTTCAGTTATCTTCATCACGTACACGCAGGATTTTGACAACATTGCAACTCGCATCTGGCGCGTCTTCTGAACAATAATTATCAAATAGCTCGTAGAAGCTTACAAAATTATCATTAAACAGGAAATGTGATGAGCCTCTCCAAGGTTCGAATGCATCTTCCATTTTATCCCAATCGATGGTCTTTGTTGTTCCAATTCCCCATGTTCCCAATTCGAAACATACCGTTCCGCTGGCCTCTGCGGGAAGTATCTTCACTATATCGCCTTCGTAGATTGCTTCCCCTTCACAATCATAGACGCCGGTAAACCGTTTAATGGATTCATATTCACATTCGACTGGTTGCGGCGAATAGGAATGATTACTTGAATTTGCATGTTTAGGAAACGGGTAGATATATGCTTTCTCTTCGCTGTCCACCAATAACTGGACATAATTTCCATATACTGTCTTTCCTTCCTTGCTTATTCCTCTTACCCAGTAATCTTTTTTTGGTCTTATTTCACTCATGATTCATTATCTCCTTTCTTTCCGGGCAATAAAAAAGAGCAGATAAATCTGCTCTTTCCTTCAAGGGCACACTGGCTCCTTGACCGCTTTTATATTTGTGGACTAATCATATCATTATCCGGGATTGCCATCAAGACATTTATTGTATTCCGATATAATATTGTCTATTATGGCATTCCTTTTCTTATACTGGTTCGAACGTGAGTTCCCTTTACCGATTCCCGCTTGTATGTTGCTCATAAGTAGCTTCTTTTGTTGAGGATTCAGTCTATCGATGAGTATGGTTACTCTAAAGTACTTATATTCTTCTGCTCCTATGGAATTTAATTCGGCTATTGCTGTATCTACAAGGTCCCTTGCGTTGGGATCCGCATCAGCTCTCTCGCTGTATCTATCTATATGCGATAGACAGGATTCCTTGCGTTTTTCGAGGGAATTCTTATAATCATTATCAGCTGCAATCAGAAGAACTTCTGATTTTGTTAATCGTCCAGATGCCAGAGTCGTTATTCTTTTTTCTCTGCTCATACGGAGCTCCTTTCTGATCAGAAGAACCAGTTGCTTCCGATCTGGACATAATCGCCGGTCCGGTTAGAGCTCCTGAAGTTGAGGTATGTGTTGTTCCGAACACCCTTTGTCAGACAGTCGTCTACTGCTTCTATGACATAATCCGGCACATTCCCGAGTCTGCGCATCCAGAGCGACGGATCCGATACTTTCGGCGAGTAGCAATACTGACCGTCAGCAGTTAACTGCTCATAAGCCGTTGTTCCATATCCGCCATAGTTGGCATCTGCACGGTTCATGACTGTGGAAATGACAGCCAATGCTCCCTCGTAACTCGTATCGTCTTCCTGTGCCACACAAGCATAGATGGTATCCATCTCCTCTGCTGTGTAGTTGGTCCCGTCTGTTGCGTATATTGATGTTGCGGAACCATCCACGTAATTCTGCAGGTCATAGGTAATGATTGCGTCTGTAAGCTTCATTTCCCATTCTTCAGCAGAACCGTCCATATTTTCTGACATTTCCTGTGCTAATACCGGAACAACATCTTCGATTTTCGTTTTATCTTCCAGTTCGGGATATTTCGCAACCAGATAAGCATCGTAGTCTGTGACTGCGTCGGCTATTGTATCATATGTCCTGTAGCCTTCCAGCTTGTCATCGTCTTTTTGGGAAATGTCCGTTTTTGCTGCTGCGTTTTCATCTTCTGCTTCATTTACATCGGATGTTGTTTCACTGGTATCTGATATATCTGCCGTCTCTTCTGTTTGCGAACGGTTGTGTTCTTCCGCAGGACTGTGTTTTGTATTCGTGCGGATCTTCCGAGCCATGATGCTTGTCGGTTCCTGCTCTTCTTCGGTATTGTTGTCTGCGTCCTGTCCTGAACTGTTCTCATCTTCTGTTTCCTTGGCTGCCTCAACCTCTTTTTCAGAAGGAGCTGTCCAATCCGATTCCCACTCAATATCCGTGGAAACCGGAAGGCCGAAAATGCTATTTGAATCCGCAGGATGCTCTTCCTTTTCCATGGCGTCTGCTTCAGGCACATCGTTCAGCCAATCCGTTCCTACAACGGCCTGTCCGAGAAGGGCTGCTTCAGAGACTTTCGTATTTTTAATTGAAGGTGCGAGCCCTTCCAGCAGGTTTATTCTGGATGCGTTATTCCCTCTTGAGGCCAGTCCGGCATCAATCATTAAATCACCTGCGCTTGTTACTGCATCTTTTGTATTATCCGGCAATACTCTTGTAGCCCAACATGCCTTATCCATGTCAACGGTCGATATGATAATGCCGGTTGTCGATGAAGACGCATTGATAGCCTGTCCGCCGCCAATAGACATCAGGACATGGTAGACTACACCGTCCCTTGCGTAGAATATGAGGTCGCCTTCCTGTGCATCTGCAACGGGTATCTTTACTCCCACTTCAGCCTGCTCGTAGGAACATCTCGGTAATTCTATTCCGAACTGACGGTAGATCAGCATCGTAAATCCAGAACAATCACATCCTTCTGTCAGGGATTCCCCGCCCCATACATAAGGGTTCCCAAGGAACTGCATGGAGTAGTCAACCATGTCTTTCCTTGTGCCCGTGGAAGCCTGTCCCTTATATCTCTGTACTGTATGGTTCTTGGCAAATGCCTTTGATGTCGTAAAATACCAGTCGGTGAATGCCTTATTCGCCTCTTCTTTAATTTTCAGGTCTGTCCCCTTGAAGAGCTCCTTCTCGCCACCCCGGTCTTTTACATCTTTTGAAGAAACTGTTTTTACGGCTGTTTTCTTAACATATCCGCGTGCCGCTTCATGCTTTGCCGTGAACGTTTCTACATAGTACCAGTCTCCGTCTTCCGTGAGCAGATATGCGATCCCTTTCTCAACCGCTGCGACCGTATTACTTTTTTCATCTTCCTTCTCGTAGATAGTGAACGTATCACCTGTGCCACTCAGAAAATGCTTATTGATAACAGTGAATTCTGAAACTTCCTGTACTGCATTCGAATTGAGACTGCTTCGGATCTGGTTCACGAGGCTGGACGTATTTGTGCTTCCAGTCTGTACGGGCAGTCCGGACGTTTGTATCCGGGACGTTGCAGACTGAGAAGGAGCAACGGTAGGAGTCGGCGTTGCAGTTGGCATCAGCGTAACTGTTTGATTGCCGTTAATCGGAATCTGGGAAGATGTACTTTCATCCTTTGATTCACTCCCACCGTGGGAGTTTTTCCCTGCATCAGTCTTTTCATCTTCTTTGGGAACATTCTCGTCCGGCATACTTGCAGATGAGTCATCCGGTGTAGATGAATCATCTGATGTAGACGAATCATCGGGTTTGGATGAATCATCGGGTTTAGATGAATCATCGGGTTTAGATGAATCATCCGATGTAGACGAATCATCGGGTGTGCTGTTGTCAGTCTTGGTACTCTCGTCACTTGACATGCTTTCATCAGAATTCGTACCTGAATCGTCTGTCGGGCTTGATGAACTGCTATCGTCTGAAGTGTCATCGACCGGTTCAGACCAAGTGCTATCACCACCGCCTGACACACTGTCTTCCTGTTGACTGACGCTTCCGGCATCATCTGAACCGCCGTCGTCCTGCTCATTATAATTGGTGGTATCAGGCTCACCAGAATCATCTTCGTTATCAGGAAGTGTTTCAGTATTCTCTGAGTAAGCTGATTCGTCGGTAACCATTTCGTGTTCTGATACAGTGGCTGCCTGTACAGGTGCGTTTGTTACAAGTACAACGGCACATGTCAGCCCGAGTATCCTATGAATAAAACTTTTTTTCATTATATTGCGCTCTCCCTTTTTATATTGTACCTGTATTATATTATTATATTCTTGATGGAATTTGTTGTAAAGTTTATTCTACTTTATTCCACCAATTAACAGAATTTTCACATTTTACATAAATAAAGACCGCTTCTCAAAGAGGCGGTCCTTTTGGTGGTTTAACTTCTTGTTTTATATTTCATTCATAGATATCTTTCCTGTGCGTGTCCGAACCGTTTTCTAAGTTCCCGGATTTTTAGAAAATGCTTTTATGTTAAGCCGGGCTTTTCCCTTCCAGCTTGCTTTGGTGAACAAAAGAGTTGCTGTTGCATGCACATGACTTTAGCAGTGGGTTTTAGTTGACTAAATCCGCAGACGTTATAAAAAGATTTACTCTGTCTTCAAGAGGCATCTCTTTTTCTGAAAGTATGATGCTTACAATACATTTGTATTTTTTATGGAGAATATTTGGGCCGTCACTAAGATTTGCAAAGCCTCTGGCGGATAATATCTCGTCAAATTCTTTTATGTCAGTACATCCAATGGCTAATCCCATCTTTATACAGCTTTCTAAATTCGGTCCGCCGTATCCCTTCTCTGACTTCATGCGTCTGAAGATATTTTCAGGTACTTGGGATATCCTGAGTACTTTTGCAAGTGACAATCCTTTGGTTTTGTGTCTCTCTATTAAATCTTTGATAACGTCTTTTAATGTCTTGCAATCATCCAGTTCTATTTTTTTTAACGAATTCCTGATGCGTTCTTCTATCTCATTCATATTTCCATCCCCGGAATCTTATTCTCATTGTGCGTATCAGTATGGGAAAATGTTTTTGTGCCTTCTTCCGACCTTGGTCTCTGCCTTGTCTGCTGTATACTCCGATTATTCAGCGAGTGCTTCTTCAAAGCCAAGTATCCCCATTTCCTTCTCAGGTCCGACCGGAACTGTTTTTTCTTGTTCCTCATCCTGCTGTTTCCTGACTTTTCCGATATATAAGTATTATATTGCATCTTTATCATTCTATTATATTCTTGATGATTTTTATTATAAAGGTCATTCTATATTATTCTACTGATTAACAGAATTTTCACATTTTACACAAATAAAGACCGCTTCTCAAAGAGGCGGTCTTCTTATCGTTCATGCAGTAATACAGTTCATTGCATCAATTATTTTTTTACGTCTGCTTACCCAGATTCCGCTGTTATATGCGGGAGTGTACCAGATATCCTGTCCGGGTTGTTCTATCGGAAGCAGAACGTCGATTCCAGTTATCGGGTTTGTGAGCGAGTTTGATACACATACGTATCCAGCCGCACCGAGCAGCGACAACTGTATGTAACACATCTTTGCTGCTACCGAGTCGAGATCCTGTCCTACAAAGAACAGATCCTCTTTTGGGTTCCCGCCTTGTTCACTGCAAGCATTAAAGGCAGCAACCAGCATAACTCCGCTCCCACAAGCAATATCCGTAACTGTTTCATATCCGGAGCTATTGTTTTTTCTCGATGTGGCGGTAATTTTAGCCATGAGGTTTGCCACATGATACGGTGTGAAAAATTGGCCTTTGATTTCTTTGATGAGACCATATTCCGTATACAACGAACCAAGTAAATCCTGTTTCGGATTCCTTGCTATTTCTTCCATAAGCAGGGCGAAAAGCTCCGCTGCATCCTCCTGGCCACCAAGCCGTTTTTCAGCTTCCATGAACTCTTTCTCACGCATCTCGAAATGCTCGGCATCAAATGAATTGCTGATCGCACATGCGCAAGCTGTCATCAGGTCGTTCCATACATCATGCGTGTTCCTGCAGCTGCATAGTTTTTCAAGTTTCTTTTTAAATTGTTCTCTTGGCGAAATTTCTTTTTTGCTCATGCTATATTCCTTTCTGAGAATGTTGTCTTGAAAGTACTAAACCGGTACTGCGCCGGCTTAACTTGATTCCTTTACGAAACTGTAAATCTTTAATTCACGCACTTCTATGATGCGAATCGAAAAAGCACCTCTGGTCCTTTGGAGACAGAGGTGCTTTTTCTACTTATTTGCTTTATTGGCACCTTACGGTGCTACTTCTTATACGATGAATTCTGCCGTTACATTGTCCAAATTATGGACTTCGAAGTCCGGTTTCCCGTCCTTTTCAATCACTTCCACCGACTTCATGATCTTGCCAACGGCCGGCGTTAATGCGCCTTCTCTTTTGCTGAGCCATACACACCGTTCGACCCACATAGAGCCGGCAGGCCGTGCATCACTTGCATCGTGCTCAAAAAGGCTGCTTAATGTTTTCTTGAGCACATCGATATCACGCTCCGTGACGTGATTCTTTTCCGCAAGATAATCGTTAACAGTTCCCGTTACCAGATAATACGCATTACGTACTACATAGCGGGAGCCCATCGTATCAGAACCTTTCTTGGACGGGTCTGTTTCATCCGTCTGGCTGTTATAGCTCTTTACAATCGTTACGCGCTGATAATCCAGCGGAGCGACCGTTCGAGCTTCACCGATCGTCACTGCACCGCGTATTGCGTGGGTAAGGCTCCCCGAACCTTCATCTTTCTTCCCTGAGAAGGCAAGTGTTCCGCCGAACAACCTGACATCAGCATAATTGTTCAGCAGGCGTTCGGTCAATGTGTTGAGATCATCCCTTGTCCGCTTGGAGGCATTGATGATTTTTTTTACGATTTCATCGTCTCCGCACATGCGGTCCTTCTGAGATAAATAGTTGTCTCCTTTCAGGGCGTTCTGCATCTGGCAAAGGACCTTCATGCCTTCTTCTTCACTCCAGAAAGGAAACTCGTTCCTGATACGCCTTTTTATATAGGCCGGCTCCAAGATGCCGTATCCTTCGTAATCCATGCGGGGGGCATTTTCCCCATCGGGGGAAATACAGGGGTTGCACCCGTTTGCTCCAATAAGTGCCATAAATAACTGTGTTTTCATATTTTTCCCTTTCTTTTATATTATTTGAAATAATTATGAAGGACTGCATCTGCGTTAAGGTTTGCTTTATCTCCGCACTCCTTCATTTTTTCTACAAGTTCTTTTAGAATATCTCGCTCATTTGCAAGACCTATCTTATTAATGCTATCTATCGGTTCAGCATCATTATAAATTTCGCTGTATCTCAGGATGGCGGTTGCAAATCGCGAAGGTTTCGCGTGCGCGTTGTAAAGGAGCCCGATTGTGTCAGGTTTCCCTTTTCCTTCATTTGCGTGCCATGCAAGATTATTGATGCACTTGAGCATAGCTGCTGCAATTTCTTCGGGGTTATCAGAATTTGGAATGAAACTATTATCCGTTTTCTGCGGAATATAGTCCTTTATCTGAACCCGCCGGCATGTGCTTAACATGTGATACATGCCAAGCATAGCCTCTGCACCTATATTTTTTTTGCAGTAGCGTTCATCATCCGGTATCCTGTTTTCAACAACACCGACCACACGAAGGAACAGGTTCCCCATTGCACGGTTTGTCTTTATATAGTGCGACAACGTCAGGAAGATGTCTGTCCATGTCCTTGACGGGTGAAGGCAATACTCCTGCAGGTGTTTATAAGCCTTCGTATTCCCTTCTTTGCGCTTGTCTTTCACACATCGGCGTTCGAACCACTGAGCCGCGCCCAAAAGACATCCCAAAAGGTATTCTGTGCTTATCCCTACCTTCGTGATTTCGTCAAACGCTACGATGCTGTTGTTCTCCTTTTCCTCATTATCCGTGTCCGTCTGTGATTCCGGATATAACCGGTTCATCTGGACGTAAAATCCAACAAAGAATTCGTATCCGGCTTCCTTGTCATTTTTTAAATCATCCAAGGAAAAATAAGAAAGGAACGAAGTGATCTGCCTTACATACATTCCGGCATACTTTGACCGCTCAATATAAGGCGTCAGTGCCTTTAGAATGTCAAGTACTGCATGCAGCGGCCTCATTTTTAAATTAGCCATTGCTGAGATGATCCGGGTTTCATTCCTCTTCGTTTCACTGTACTCCAGATCATTAAGTACAGCCGCCATTCGCCCTAACAGATAATCCCGATTTATACGGTTCCGGTCAATCCTGTCCGGCGGAGCCGCCAGACCTTTCCGAATTGTATATCCGCTATACAGGGCACAGAAGCTCGCCATACGGTCTCTCCATCTCTGCGCACTGAAGGAAGAACCGTTTTTATACTGCCTTGGACGGAACAGGTTTATGAACGCCCTTTTTATGAAATCTTCACGGATGGGGCTTCCAAACAAGATTTCGTCAAACAGTTCAGCCTGTATTTTGCCGGCAGTGCGCCGCATGGGGCTTTTCTGGTTCGTCGTTGACGAGAATTCAGTCTCGCCCATGACCAGCTGAATGATACTGCGAACGGACGGCGTAAAATAGCTCACTGTTGGCATACCGTCCTTATCGTACTTTTTCCGGATGAATGAGACATCGCTGTACCATTTCACCTGGTTCTCAGCGAAGGCGTTATGGCTCATATGGCAGTATTCGATGATACGACACCTTCCTTTGTCAGGCAGGTTGTACACTACCATATTGTAGCCAGTGTCCTCGTCTTCATTTTTCTGAGCAGCTTCGCCGAAGAGCACTTCTGAGAGATTCTCCCTGTACTCCTGGTGTGTCACACCGGCTGCGTCTTTGATGATGCCTGCGTCATCAGGTCTGCGGAGAAGTGTTCCGTCATCCGCCCAGGCGATATATGCGTCATCATACAGGTCGCGGAATACGCCGTCCTGTGCCGCATAGACGCCGTTAAGTTCCATCAGGTACTGCAGTGTTTTGGAGATGATCCTGTCTGCATCCGTACTGATCGGAACCAGCTGATAACGCTCACTCACGCCATTGAGTCCGACAAAATGCATAGGCTGGTTTCCGCAAATGATGCGGTTCCCTCCAAATCCAATCGCGGACTTTGTGCATAGAGGCCCATATTTTCCGCTGAACATGCAGCGGCCTTTTGGAAGGGTCTCTTCCTGCTCGGGATAAAGGACATCCGCGCAGAAACATTTCCATGCTTTCATGAGTGCATCATCTTTCCATGTTTCTTTTCCGGATACTTCGAATCCGATATAGCTTTCCCATTTCAGGTAATCGCTGGCTTTCTTTTCAACGGCCAGATTGTATGCTTCGGCGTCAGCCGGGAAGGATGATGCCGTTATGTAATTGTACATGGCCCGTATTTCCGGTATTTCCTCATATTCGAGCCATTTCTCAAGAAAGGGGATTGTTACGCTGACACACTTTGTGTCTTTTTCCCCTTCTTTCTCATCTTCTTTAAGGCGGAACCTCGTATCGGCAAAATATTTGGCCTTATCGACGAGTCCCAGAAACGATGCATTCACCGTCCTGCCTACTGCATAGGGAGACTGTGGAATCACATACACTGCATCCCGCGGTTTGTTCCGCACAAGGGTTTTCTCCGTATTCCTGCGTATCCCTTTAAATATTCCGTCCTCATCGAGCATGACGATGAATTCTACGCGGGTCTTTGTGCATTCCGGTGGCACAGGTCTTTCCTGTCCTTCAGGGATTTGCCCTTCTTGAAAGAGACGGATCCCCATTTTGTAGACCTGATCGAGGAAATTTGTCGTTGAATTAATTCCTCTCATTCTTCTCCTTCCTTTCTGTTGTTAATAAATTCTTTTGGTTCTGCCTTTCTTACGAGCAGAGTATCTTCTTCTTTTGCCTTGACTATATCAGGCATGTCGATGATACCGCGCCGCATTGTCAGGCTTCCCATTACCGACTTGATGTAGTCGGATTCGTTCACGTCCGGATATGTGAAGCCTAAAAACATACGCCCAAAATCGATCTTGTCCGTTTGGTCGTAAAATCCTGCCCCTTCACCAAATTTACAGGATTCAACAAACGCTTCGCAATCTGTTGTGCCGAGGTAGACGGGCATTTTCCCGCCTCGTGCCAGATAGCTTTGTATTTGCCGTTGATATTTGGCTGTGTTATATCCGTCAAATCCGCGTTTTTCGGTATATGTGGGGTTCGGAAAGAACTCCGCGAGAACCTGATATCTCGGGTTAACCAGGTACTGCTCCTCACCCATGATTCTTGCGGGATTTGCGGAACCAGACATCAGGTCCGGATAGATGACCGGTGTCCGGTCTCTGATGATCTCATTCATTACCCGAACCTTTAAAAGCCTGTAGCTTATCGCGGGTTTCCAAAAGATCCGCTCGCAAATTCCGACCATAGCGGAATAGGTCGGCACCGGATATGACGCTTTTTCTCCGGTTGGTTTTGTTAACGGATCCGTAAAAAGCGCCTTTTTCCCATAAACTTCAAATTCGATTCTGTTGTTCAACTATTCCTTCTCCTTTCTTTTCTTCTTTCTCTTTGCAGGCTGACCAGTATGTTTGTCGCACTCTTGTTCCGGTATTCGATCCATACCGACGCTTCAACGGCATAAGGAAGAATCTCTAACATCTGCTCATACATACTGCTCTGCTTTCCGTACAGGTTCGTGATGTTTACAACGAAAAAATTTCGTATTTTTTTCGCCCACTCGACTTGTTTCTCTGTGCCGTTCAGTTCCGGGAGGTTTTGTATGGATGCGCGTTCCTGCGCCATTGCATCCCCTTCTTTCCGGTAACATGCGGAACAGACATTAAGGTTCTTTTTTTCTTCCCCCCATTCCTTAAAGGCGTCACATTCGCTTCTTTTTCTGCGATATGCTACGCGTTCAAACGTGCGTCCGCATTTCAGACATTGTCCTTTCGCTGTTACTTTGGACATTCTTGCCTCCTTTCTACAAATAAAAAAGCAGACGGGTTATGTCTGCTTTTCTTCAAAGGGCATAATCCGCCCTTTGCCAATTTTTTATTTTAGGTACTATATTATCATATACCATAAGACTTTTGTTCACAAGCGCAAATTTCAATGTTTTTTCTCCTTTACTTCTTATCTTTATGTTCCCCATCCTTTCAACGGGAGACTTGCTAAAAAGTCTGTCGCATCGATTTCATCCTCTACTTCTTCATCCTCTACTTCCATGGAGTCTTCGGAATATTCTTTATCTTCTTCTTTCTCCATTTCAGTATCATTAACACGGCTTTCCCATGCATTGGCCTTTGTTTCAGATGGACGGTCGTTACGCCGAACTGCTGTTTTTCTATTCTGTACGTATGGCTGCGGAGCTATGCTCTGCCGGTCAACCACAGGCTTGTCCGGTCTGGCACTTACGTTTTCCTGTGGCGGAATTTGCCTGTCTTTCGGGCAGGTGGCAGAGGAACGTATCCCCATCTGCAATTCATGCACTGCTTCTGAACGCAGGTTCAGGAACCCGTCTATCCCTAAGACGGGCTCTTCTCCCGTTAATTCATAATATGCGTTCAAAAGCTCCCTGGTTCGAACCCTTATTTCGTCTTCAAACATTTACTTATTTCCTTCTGGTTTCTTCCGACTGCCCTTTTTTTCCTTTTGAACCTTGTAAAAATCGACCAGCTTGTTCCTTAATTCCTTATGCTTGATTCTAAAAAATGTCGCCATATGAAGAAGGTTCCCATTCGCGTTCGTATACTCCGCGTCTTCCGGGATGATGATATGTTCGCCAAATACCTGCTTCAGTTCGGGACTGATCAGTGTCGTCGTTCCACCAATGGCGATCAGCTTCATGTACTCGATAGGCCATTCGAGGCTGTCACAATTCATTTTTAAAGTATCTGTTACATATGAAAGGATCCCCTTATCAAGACATGCTTTGCTCTTTTTCATGATTTCTTTATCCCTGTTGTTCGGGATCAGATACCGTTCTTCCGGTTTCTGTATCAGTGCATGCAGGAGCACGTTTTCATCGACACGGCCAACTTGTGCCCTTTGCAGGTCGCGTGTCAGGCAGTTAAGGAGATGCGCACCCCCGGATTCACTTGTCAGGCTCTTATCCGCTTGTGGGTTTTCGCAGTTGAGCAGATAGACGAACTGCGCGTTACGATGCCCCAAATCAATGATTCCGCAAATCTGCTGTACCTGCGGATCATCGGAATACACTTTCGCCGCCCCGGCAGATTCGGGAAAGATATATGCTCCCGTAAATTTTATATTCACTGTTTTGATGGCATCGTAATTATTACGCTTTATCCGAACAGTATGTGTTATTCCCGGCTTTTCATAGATATAGTCAAGGTATTGATTGACTATATCGGGAGATGTGATTTCGCTATAAGGGATACTGAAACCTGCACATACGTCATGTTCGCCTTCGGTCAGCATCAGGGCTATAAGTGCGTAAAAGCCTATCTTGTGGCAGATGCTGAGTTTTGATGTTTCCATTTCCGGATTTTTCATACCGCTAGCCCCGAATTTGTAGACCGGCCCGTCATCTATCTGCACGATACAGGTTCCTTTGCCTAAATGATTATCGTCAAATGAGCCTTCGCTGTATTTTGATTTTATCCGCCCTTGATTCACCTCTCCGTTCGCAAGCAGTACGGAACCTTTCACAAATCCTTTCCCGGCGTCTATGCTGACAATATCCGGTATATTTTTATTTTCCATTTTCTTTTTCCTTTCAAATATTATTGCTCTGTTATTATAATATTATTATACATCGGAATAGCTCAGATTACAACATTTTGTGTTTATTTCAGCACATTATGTGCCGTTTGCGTCAATAAAAAACTCCCTGCATATTTGCAGGAAGCTCTTTATTTAGTACAGCTTTAATAAGTTACGGTTTATCCAACGTAAATCTGAAATCAGTGTCATCTTCTTTACATTTCATTATATACTCCGATAAGATCTTAATATCCTTATCGTTTAATATAAGCAGGGCAGATACTGACATATTTAATGAGTCCGTAATATGAACCTGCCCGAAATGTGCATATGTTTTAGCAGAATCCGTCACGAATGTAACCCTTGTGCAGGTCTCGTTGCAAAACAGGAGCTGCCCTCCCATTTTTATGACTGCGCTGGCCCCTTCGCTTGACGAGGCGCTGTCTATATTGAAAAGCCAAAAGATGAACAGCCAACGTTCGTTCCCGTCGCTGGATATCATCTCACACCAATTAGTGCCTGTCCTGTCGAGAATCCATCGTTCCTTTGGATGCATTATGTTATCGATAAATTGGATACATTGGCTCACGTTCACGGGGATCGTGTCGTCCTTGTTTGTATATCCAAGTGCCCTGGTAAAATCTTCAAGACATACTCCACCTTGCGCATGTTCAACGAATGTTTTAATCATCTCTATGCCCGGGGGCTTCCTATATCTCCCGTTCAGACATTTGCTGATGGCAAATCTGGTGATTCCTGTCTCTTCTGCGAATTCGGTGATATTCCTTGTCCCTATGCATCGCAGTAGAACATCTTTTAATTCCTGCTTGTCATAGTTTGCTGCGTTGTTCATTATCTTTTCCTATCACGAAACATCCTCTGTGCTATTATTATTGGTATTGTGTTGCTTGAATTTCAAATCTCCTTTATAGATCCCGTGATTTTTTTACCGCTATGCATATGTTTTGCTGCATAAACAGCATAATGCTCATCATTGACGGATATGTCGGGATACCAAATGCAGTATATGTCATCCTGCTCATAGATTATACAGAATATATTTGTGCGTGTTTCTGTATCGACGTTCCTGTCCTTCAGGTTGTTGAATGAATCTTCCATTTCTTTCATGACATCTTCCAAAGTGCCGGTTACAGAACTGCCTGATAATTCATGTTTTTCAGCGAACGTTTTAAAATCGGTAATGCGTGCCTCCGTATCAGCATCATCGGGATACCATGTCTCATATGTGCTTCCTGTAACATATGTAATGCTCATTAAATTCATTTCACTCATAGATATATCTCCAAAGCGCATTGTATATCACATTATGTTTATATTATAACACATTTTGTGTCATTGTAAATATTTCTTGTTGCATGCATATAAAAAGGACCGTTGCGAAAGAGCAACGGTCCTTAGCTTGTGCGAACTTGTTTTCATGCTCACTATAGAGCATATAATTCGTCTTCCTTGCCCCGAAGGCAATAGACGATTTTATCTGCCTTATCGTATCGGGCAGTGAGCTCGGTAGTGTACTCAATGTAGTTATAAAAAACGACAACATTTCCTGACTCCGACCGGACTGTCCTGCGTTTAATAGTAGGGTAATATCCCCTTACAGGGCCGGGTTCATACCCTTTGTACGAGGCGATTTCCTCCTCAATATCGCTTTTATTGGAGCGAATTCGCACCGAGGTAAAACCCTTTTTATCAAGAAATTCGGCAAGTTTTATAACCTTTACCAACTCCTTGAAGGAAATGTCAAGGTAAGCTGTGACCCTGTATTCCTCCTCTTCCTTTTCGATAAAGTTACATGTATCGGGCTCATAGTAGCCCCCTTCGTAATCCCTCTCAACTTCCCATATTCTTATGAAATTCCCCATATTTTTAAAATAGAGGAAATAAGAATATTTTCCCTCAATCTCGTCCTGATACCATTCAAATGTCAGGAAAGACAGGGCGCCGTTGAGCGGCCCCATATTATAGTCTTCATAATCGATCTTTTTGAAGCTTGGTAATAAGCATTCAAAAAGTTTTGCCTTTCTATTAAGGCGTGTGTTAAATGTGGACGGGTTGTACTTTGCCTCGATAAAAGACAACATTTTTTTCATTTCTCTTCTTTTCATACTATTCTCCTTCTCCCGCCGTCGGACGGGCTTTCAATTTTTGGCGCACAAAGACCTGACGAAAGGCGTCTGTATCTCAAGACCTTCCTATAGATTTACTCGGAAGCCATAAGTAACTATGGATGTTCGCGCCGTGCGCTACGTGTAACCTTGTCACCTTGGGGTTCTTTTCAGCCTTCCAGCTGCTTGTGCTTATTTTGTTTATAGGTTACAGTCCATCAGCTGTTTGTACGGGCAGCTTTCCGGACTTTTATTAAAAAGCACCAATACGGTGCGTTTTTACATCATAAAACATAAAAAAGAGCCATCCCTTAAGATGCCTCTCGCCTTCAAACAGATGAGTATGCGAATTACCCCCTGTAAGTAGATTTTATATTTTATGGTATAACTATATTATTATTTTATTCTCATGTCAACTATCGCAAATATCTTATTGTGTTTTTCTTAAAATGTAGTTGGCAGTAGGCCATATAAAATGGTGCATCTGCGCGAACATGGAGTGAGCATGGAAACCCCGTCAGGTTCGCGCAATGAAATATGTGAAAAATAAAGAAAATGTGATAAATATGTATGATAATATGGTATAATACAGATATAGCCAGTCTGGTCATTGGCTATTTTTTCAGAAAGACTGCATAAATATAAAATATAAATTTGAGCAGTTTTGCTGTCGCACCTTGCGTAGGTGCGTGAATTAAAGGCTTACCCTCCGGTGTAGATGCAATCTTGCAGTAGGTCGCACCTTGCGTAGGTGCGTGAATTAAAGGCTCGTAGTAGTACTCGGCCAGGTTCCACGCCCGGGTCGCACCTTGCGTAGGTGCGTGAATTAAAGGAGTGTGGCGCGAATGCCTTTGCCGACCGTCTCGGTCGCACCTTGCGTAGGTGCGTGAATTAAAGGATTGATACATACCGATATTGGTATGGTGACACCGTCGCATCCTGCATGGGTGCGTGAATTAAAGTAAATACAACCGGAAGAATCTGGTCCACGCAGTAGGTCGCATCCTGCATGGGTGCGTGAATTAAAGGTGCGAAAATCAACACCCTATCTTCGGGTGGCAAGTCGCATCACACATGGGTGCATGAATTAAAGGTGTGATGACTCCACGATTTCCGTCAAAATCTTTTCCGTCGCATCCTGCATGAATGCGTGAATTAAAGGCGTAAAGTCGATAGAGACTTTCTTTTTTCCAAACGTCGCATCCCACATGGATGCGTGAATTAAAAGTTCAAGATATCAAGTAATCGATCCCTTCGGAACAGTCGCATCCTGCATGGGTGCGTGAATTAAAGGAAGATTGACAAAACATTAAAATAATGACAAAATGTCGCATCCCACATGGGTGCGTGAATTAAAGGAGATATCTGCCGGGATGATCCGGATCAGGGACAGGTCGCACCCCACATGTGTGCGTGAATTAAAGGGTTATATACTGTCTCAACTGCGGATATGTAGCGTCGCATCCTGCATGGGTGCGTGAATTAAAGGACTTTACGCGGATTTTCCGCATCGAGGACTGGCGTCGCACCTTGCGTAGGTGCGTGAATTAAAGGCTACCATGACATGATATTCGGCCAGTACGCTTTTGTCGCACCTGCGTTGGTGCGTGAATTAAAGGATGATGTACAAAACTGCTCCGTTCTGCATCTGAAGAGTCGCATCCCACATGGGTGCGTGAATTAAAGTTAGAAAAAAACTATCACAAAGTACAATAGCAGTCGCATCCCACACGGGTGCGTGAATTAAAGGTGGTGTGAGCGCGTCGCTGATGCATATCGTGTAGTCGCATCCCTCATGCGTGCGTAAATGAAAAAGATATTAATCCCCCATCTCAGATGGGGGATTAATATCTTTTTCATTTATCTTAACGAACCAGGTACTTCGTTCTTTAATATTAATTAAAGGTTGTCCATTCCACTGACTGACCGTCTGATACTGCCATGATATTACCTTTGCCTTCTATACCATTTCGAGATTGCGTCAGATATATGTTGCCGCCTCTTTCTTCGATATACTGCAGTACTTTATCGCTTGGGTGCCCGTACTCGTTGTCCGTTCCGCATGATATTATGTACGTGTCCGCCCCGGCAGCTTCATACAGGGGCAGATACATGGAATTCCAGCTCCCGTGATGACCGCATTTCAAAACGTCGGCGTGCAGGTCTATGCCGTTTTCCGCGGCCCATTCCACAGCCTCTTCTTCTTCTTCGACTTCGGCATCCCCGATGAACAGGAAACCTGTCCTTCCAAATTCAAGTTTTATCATGACAGATGCATTATTCGTATCTTCCGGTTCTTCCGGGATTGTGACCGGACCAAAGATGTGCAGAACGGCGTCTCCCAATGTAAGAGTGTCTCCGGCTTGAACACGCTGTATTGGTATGTTGTAGGTCTCAAATGCGTCCATGTCTATTCTATATACATCCTTGTCGGAATCTATGTTCGGCAGGATGACTGTATCTACGGCAAAATCCCGTACTAATGCGTCAGCGTTTCCGATATGATCCGCGTCAGGATGTGTGAGGACGAGGTATTTTAATTGCGATATCCCCTTCTCATAAAGCGCCGATTCGCATTCTTCCTGTTTGAACCAATATCCTGTGTCGATCATCATGGATTCGTCACCTTGTGTAATAACGGTACAGTCGCCTTGTCCGACATCGACATATGTTACAGTAAGCGTCCCAAACGGTTCATAAGGTGCTGTACCCATCCCGTTTACTTCTGTTCTGTCTGCCTGCACAGGTAAGTCGGTTTCATTTATAATTCCCGGTTCAACGATGCTTTCCGTGCTTTCTGTGCCTTCCGTCTCTTTTTCATGATGAAATATGAAGTTCACATACGGGTTGTAAATCAAGTTCCATGTCAACACAATGAGACATATGAAGAACATAGTTATTATGAAAAGGCGCAGCTGATGTCTGGTGAAACGTATCATGGCTTTATCTCCTTTCCTTTAATTAAAGAATAAATAGCTGTTAGTTGATTCATCTGTTCCTTTTCTCCTTCTGGGCTTTTTTTGGGGAGTTTCATGTAATGGCACAATGGAGCGAATATCGTCTGCCGGAACCGATTCAGTAGTGCCTTGCTTTGTTATGAACACATGGATAATACGCCTGTCGATTACATATGTGTGCCTGGAATTCTTAGTCTTAAATTCCTTGACAAAGGAGCCTGCATACGAACCTTCAATAAATATGTCTTTTGTAATGCTTACGCGGTATGCTTTCCCTATCTTTAACACAGAGTTCTCCATGGTTATATTTTTTCTTATTCGGAACCTGTTCTCAAGGCGAAGAATATGAAGATGAAATGGAACAGGCGGAGCTGCAACAACTTTACAGCTCCGCCTTCTTTCAGAAGGATACAGCTATGAGGGGATGTTTCCTTCGGGGCCGGAGGTTAGAAAGCGCAAAAGTGTATACCCGACCTAACAATAACATAATACAATATATTACAATTTTATACAAGTACAATTACTTATGCACTTATGTTAACCGACCAGGCCGACAAGCTGTTTTGCTATTAATTCATGTACTTTCACTGTCGGATGTGTGCCGTCTTTTAGGAACCTTCCTTCATCAGGGGTTATCCTGTCCTCGTTCTTTGTCATGAACCGTTCGAAATCAAGGTAAGCATATCCGGATGTTTTTACCCATTGGGACATTTTTCTGTGTAGTTCAGATCTTGACTGTGAATTTGTAACGGGAGGTACTGTCATTAGGATCGGTGTGATCCCGTATGCTTCGCACAGACTGATCATTTTTCTTGTATTTGAGAGCCAGTAATTGTAATCGGTGTCGTTCATGCCGAATTCCAGAACGAGGTATTTGGGATGGTAAGCATCCAGATAATAGTTCTGAAGCCATTCTACGCCTTCTTCCGATTTTGCTCCGCCCCGTGAAGACGCCGCCACCTTGATTCCAAGCTCTTTCTCGGTAAGACCGAGGTAACCTTGTCTGTAATTCGCGCCAAGTGAAGCTGCTTCCGTATATGAATCGCCTACGATCCCGAGCAGGTCTCCTTCACCTGTCGTGTATGCCCTTATATTGCTGATTGAGAGGGAACCGTAAACATGCGTCCGGATCGTGCCCCATCCGCGCCCCGCGTCGTATTTCACACTCATGGAAGCATGCCTTCCGGTCGAAACTTCGCATAGGTCAGCCTTGTAGCAGAACGTGTCGTATTTATCGAGTGTTATGCGGTACTGCTGTCCTGCTTTCAGGCTGATTCCGTAATTGGACGGGTATATTGTCTTCAGGGCGGGCAGATCCTTTTCATAATATCGGAATCCCTTTAGGATGGAAAATGTCCTGTTCTTCATATCCAGACGCACGCCACTTGAAATCATGACTTCCTTGTGGTGCGTACCTTCTTTCGTAAAATAGACGACCGTATCATTCGTTGCCGGCACGAATGTCCAGATATAGGTCCCTTCGGAATTATATGTATTCAATTTATAGTTCAGTGTCTGCCTGTTCTCCCATGCTGTCGTTACAGGTTCAAGAACAAATTTCTGTGAATCCGAGCCGCAGTACGGGTACAGAACCAATCTGCCATCCTGCCGCGTCAATGCAAAACCCGATTTCATATTGACTACTGCGTAAGAGCCGTCCGGATTGGTTCCGACGAGCCATCTCTGGCTCTCATCCTTGGTGTTTGTCTGATGCATTGTCAGGGGCGAACGCCCTTGAGAACCGCCGTAAAGGGAGAAATTGATGTTGTGGGATACAATCTTGAAACTGCCGTCATCCAGATAGCTGAAAAGGAATTTCTCCCCTGTCTCATCCGTTTCTTTCAGTTGCACCCCGTTTGCAACGTTCGGGACGGTCAGAGCCACAGCCGTCCCTGTGCCTTCCGGACGGATGTAGTATGTCTGTCCTGCCAGACCTTTGCACACGGTCGGCATCTTGACTTTTGATCTGTCATATGTAAGGTCATAGGAAAGGGATGTCTTCCCCTGATAACCACCAGTGCCCCAAAGTGTGACTGTCCCCTTCATCTTCTCTACATCGGCCGTATATTCTGCCTTGAAGTCCGTTCCCTGCTTCAGCGTCCTACCGTATAAGGATATCGTAACAGCAGGTTCTTCGAATGCTTTTACAGCCGGCAGGAACGCTGCTGTTTTCTTGTACGTGTACCCCACCATCGAACCGCGCATGTATGGTTTGGTGGTGAGCATATCCCAACTGCAGCTCGTAGAACGGGCAGTCACTTTTGAAGAGATGATGCCGTTTGCGTGAAGATAAGCTCCCGTGCTATGGTTTTTTATCGTATAGGCACTTCCTTTTTTTTCAATTCGCCACAGGAACATCGGGCTGCTTGTCCTTTTTTTGAGCAGAACCCTTGCGCCGTCTTTTGCGTTCTCAGGGACCAGGTACTTGCCCGTGTGTAAACTGCATATTGTATAGCATCCTTGCTCAGCACGACTGACCGTGAATATTCGGGCATTTGTAACGCCGGCTTTATAAAGTATGATCTCTGTGCCTTCGGCTGAGGCATTTCCCTTTATTGCGAGCTGCAGCTGCGGTATCCCGGTGACATTCATCCGGTATGTCCCTTCATTGAAGGCATACTCATATATTGCGAGCTTCCGTGTCACGGTCCCTTGATAGTCTCCTATGCCGTTCAAGACAAGCTCTGCAGTGCTTCCCCAGTCTTTAAAGGAGATTGTGTAATCCTTGCCTTTCTGCAGGGTGTATCCGTAAATGACAATCTTTACTTCCGGGCAGTCAACTCTTCCTTTATCGCGAATGATTTCTTCCGGACAGGTCAAACTGACCATCTTGCCTGCGATCCGTTTTTTGGTCGGTATGAAATCCCAACCCGCACTTGTCTGTCCTGTGCTGATATTGGACCCTTGAATGGTCGAACCCGCAAAAAGATATCGTCCCTGTGCATCGGTCAGGATATATGCATCATCCGTTTTTTGGACCGACCAGGGAACCGGAGTTTTTACCTGTTCGACATTTCCCAATGCATCGGACGAAATATATAGCCCTGTATGGATGCTCTGTATCGTGCATTTCCCGTCTTGTGTATGGACGATATTGAATATTCTTGCATTGGAATTGATAAATGCACCCATCTGGATATTGGCATGCTCTGTACTTGAGTTCCCGCTGATGCTCACCATGGCCTGATGATCCGTATCAGCGATGAAATACAAGCCGGCGGGAATCGGGCATTCCATAGCTCCGACATTCTCTTCTGAAGATGTATCCTGCATGTCATTTATTGCATCTTCTGACACGGGCGTATCTGAAAGGAATTCCCGTTCCGTCGTGCTTTCATCCGTTATTCCCATATTGTCTGCGGGAGAATCGCTGATTTCTTCCGGGAGGACGTTATTTATTATGCTATCGTCCGGAGATTCAGCTGCTTCGTTTTCTGGTTCATCCTCATTTTCCGGTATCGGAACAGTTTCTTCCGAGATGGATGTGTACGGTATTTCGGACTCAGTTTCTGTCATGATGCTTTCTTGCGGGTAACTGTTATCTTTCCCGTCAAGATCCTGCGCCGCATAGCATACCGTTGCATTCATAAGCATACAAATTGCTATGAAAATGCAGGTGGCGTTCCTTAACCATTTCGATTTGTTTCGTTTGTTGTGTGTCCGTTTTTCCATGTCGTTCTTTACACCTTTCTCATCTTTTCCTTCTGGTTTAATTGCAGGTAATTTTTGCGCTTTCTCCCTGCTTTTATGTCTTATTTTATTATACTTATCAATTTTTTTAAGTCAATGAAGCGTTATTCATATGTTATCTGCATTATCCGGTGCGTTCTATCTTGCTATTATTTTATATTACATATATTATATTATCGTACTTGTTTGTTATGCATCTTATGAAATGAGGTATGTGTTATGAAGAAAAAATTTCTTCCTGTTCTTCTCAGTATTGCACTGAGCCTGACACCGTCCATATCCCTGCCTGTCTACGGCAGCTCTTCCGTTTCAAATGAAGGAATTGCTGTGAAGGAAACGGCTGCAGTAGAACCGTCCGAATCGGAAGTAACAGCTCCCGGTGAAGAAATGCCTGTCACGGATACGGAATTATCCGAAACCGTTGATACTGAATCGACTGAAAATAAAGAAGCAGACCTTTCTGATACGGACCCGACACAGGGAATTTCGGCATCAGATGAATCTATTCCATCAGACGGATTCGTTCCGTCAGATGATTCCATACCGGAGCAGTCCGAGGCTGATGAGGCTGATAATGCTATACCCGATAAGCATTCCGAGGATGAACTGCCAGATGAGGATATGCTTTCGGACCTATCTGTCTCGGATGCATTTCCGTCGGATGAATCAGGTGTTGGTGCAGCGGCGCTTATCTCCATAAAAGACGCAGATATCACGCTGAAGAACGCTGCCTACACAGGACAGCAGAGAAAACCGTCGCCTGTTGTAAAAGTAAAAATCGATGACCAATACCAAACACTAAAATCGGGTACGGACTATACGCTCACATACAAGAACAATGTCAATCCCGGCAAAGCGACTCTGGTTATTCAGGGCATCGGTAAATATACAGATTCCGTTACTAAATATTTCTATGTTAAGGCTCCCATCAGCAAGGCTACTGTCACCATGAAGCCGATGGTGCTCCAATCATCCGGTGATGCAAATGCTCCCGTTATCAAGTTCCAGAAGAGCACGCTGAAAGAGAATACACACTATACAGTCAAGAAGACCGCAAAAAACTCCGGGGATTCCTATACTGTCTATACGCTTGTCATTACGGGGAAAGGTTACTATACGGGGAATGTGACGAAGACCTATACGCGTGTAAATAACACGGCATCCGTCACAAATAACAAAGCATATAAGCTTATTTCCGCGCTTGATTATAATGCTTGTGTTGGCATCGGAAGTATCGCCAGAGAGGGTGCGGGTCTTTACATTAAGAAGAATGATACATCTGCAGAAAGCCGGAAATTCATTTTTAAGAGCTGTGGCAGCGGGAAATGGAAAATCGTCAGCCAGAACAATGATTATATTGTAAGGAGCAAGGATGCGAATGCTTCCCTTTCCCAAGTACTTGTCACAAAGCTGGAGGATGGGAATGCTTCTGATCAGTTCAAACTGGTTTCGAACAGCGACGGTTCTGTATCCTTTCATAACGTCAAGTCGGGATATGCCGTTCAAGTCAAAGATACCAAAGCGCCCATAGGTTCGTCATTATATCTGAACAAAGTCAACGCGAAAGCTGTATCACAGAAATTCTACCTCATTCCGGTCAATGCGTCAGCCCATACATATTCCGGAATTTACCGGATCACATCGTCTGTCAATAAAGATTTTGTCTTGTCCGTCAAAGACGGAAAAAAGACAGACGGTGCAAACATCAGCCTGCACCGCAACGAGAATAAGGATTCTCAGGTATTCCGTCTCCTTTACAGCGGCGGAAATACATACAGGATCCAGTGTGTGCATTCCTATTCCGTACTGGATGTAACGGCCGCGCAATATGCGGACTTTGCAAACGTCCAGCAGTATCAGTGGAACGGTACACCGGCTCAGCGTTGGTCTGTAAAGAAAAATTCAGACGGAACACTGACTTTCCTTACCGCGGGGAATACATCTTTCGCCCTCGACCTCTACAGCGGTACGGCCGCGAACAATGTCAATGTTGACATCTATAAGTCAAATGGAACAAAGGCACAAAAGTGGAACCTTGTAAAGGTCTCAGAACGTCACCCTGCCCGTCCGACGGCAGATGAACTGAAATACAGTGTTTCTGGACAAGATATTGTCGATTATGCAAAGACATGGGTTGGCAAGATCAGTTACACACTGGGCGCGAACGGTCCCCTTGTTGCCGGCGGGAAGTCTGATTGCAGCTGGTTCATTTTCCGTGTCCTTGAACATTTTGATTTGATGAAACAGTGGCACAAATCCTTGGAATACGGACGCGGTACTGTTCCGAACACAGTCCTCGTGCCTGGTGGAATCCAGAACGCACGCCCCGGGGACATCCTTGTGTGGGATGAAGGCGGTGATGCAGGGCATGTTACGATCTATGCCGGGAATTACATGGCCGTTGGCTGTAACGGAATAACCAATTATTCCGGAGCAGTCGAATACCGTCTGTATACCGAACCTTGCGGAAGGCATCCCGATGCAATATGCCGTCTGACCAACTTGACATGACATTTTGTACCAATAGTTCTTGAGAATTAGTCAATAAGTCATGTATGCCATGGCAGTGTATGAAAGATGACAAAATAAGAACCCGCAGGTTTTCATTTCCTACGGGTTCTTATTATCTGCATGAACAGTATCGTACGTGTTATGATATATTTCAAATCCTTTTTCTATATCTTGTTTTGTATTATCTTCCGGATTACGTCCCCTTTTCGCATAAAATACATACCCGTCTTTCCAAACAACCTGTAATTGATAGCAGTATCCTTTTTGTTGCAGGGTATCCACTAATAAGAAAACTATCCCAGAGGCGTCGTGTTCATTATTCGTATGAAGCGAAATTACCGCGTCGAGCTCCGTATTCCCGCCTTTTATATATTCTTCAAAACTTCCGAAATATCTTTCTGTCAAATTATACTCTATTTCTAAATCAGTATAAGAAATATCTTTATTTTGTAAGAGTGTTTTTTTGATATCCGCTTCGATGTCTTCCTTATACAAATTCCCTTCATAATTATCCTCGATATGCGTTCCTGCACCATTGGAACGCACAGAAAACGGAACTGTCCCATCCGTATCAGTACATTCGAATACATAGTACCTGCCGTCGAAAGTTCCGTCCATTGGTTTGTAATACATCGACAGTATAGTGAACTGCTTATCATATTTTTCTTGCAGCGTGTTCTTTACCCGTTTGGATATTTCCTCTTCGTTCAGTTTGTTCACGCATCCTGCGAGAAGCAGTATCATGCAAACGAGAGGCAGTATATGTATCTGCTTCTTTGTATGCTTCTTATTTTCCATAACACCAACCTTGAGAATACAGAATTTGTTCCTTATGATAGCATCTTTTTCTATAAAACAAGATCCCCGGATTATTCCGGGGATCTCTTTCCTATTACAACTTTTCCATCCGTGCTCGGACTACATCTTGTAAGGCATCGTCTATTCCTTCACAAAGCAGTTTCAGGTACATAGTGTTTATTATATCATTGCTGGTATGGTATTTCTCCGGTATTGATATACCGGAATTAATTAATTTTGCAATGGTCTGCTTTAAATAAATTTCCGATGCTCTTCCGATGACGCCTGCAGTTGTATCAAGTTGAAGTAATTGTGTAAAATATTGGCTTTCGCCATCGACACGCGTACTAACTGCACTCCTGTTTTGCTCGGAATTTGACATGTATTCCACCACCTTCCGAATGCAAAGCCCTTGTGAGGGGGCATGTTACTGCCCCTTCACGCGGACCAGATCTGCAGTTTTTTACTTCACCTGTTTACGACGTTTGATACCATACACACCTAAGATAGCTACTGCGGCTACGAGGAATACGATGCCTGCTACCGGACCGTAATCACCGGTCTTTGTGGTCTGGGCTGTTGTCGTCGTTGTCGTTGTCGTTGTGCTTGTGGTAGGTGTCGTTCTGTTGGTTGTTGTCGTTGTAGGCGTTCTCGGTGTCGGTGTAGGTGTCGGCGGCTTCGGAGTAGGTGTCGCAGGTACTTCTACCTTTGTTGTGACTGTACCCTTCTTCGGTTCCGGTGTCTTGCCGTCCGGCGTCGTAGCGTGCATAAGAACTACGTTCGTTACAGAGCCTTTCTTGATGTCAGCTGCTGTCAGCTTGTATGTTCCAGTTGCTGTCACTGTCTCGCCCGGAAGAAGGGTGCCTTCAGCGTCCTTATTGGGCCATGTGTAGACCAGTTCAGATACGCCTTCCAGCTGCTCTTCGAAGTAGCAGTTAATAAGTGTTGTGTTGCCTGTGTTCTTACCTGTGATTGTGTAGGTAATCACATCGCCTTCCTTCGCATTCTTGATGACCAGCTTGTCAGCTGTCTTCGAGACTTCGAATTTCGGTGTGCCTGTGATCTCGGTCTTTACGTTATCATCGTCTTTTACCGGCTGATCTTTCGGATCTTTTGCAGTTACGATGACGTGATTCGGAACGATACCGGCATCGATGTCTGCCTGTGTGATCGCATACTTGGCAGTAGCTGTTGCACTCTCGCCCGGAAGAAGCTTGCCTTCCTCGTCCGGCCACTGGATATCGAGTGCAGAGATGCCTTCCAGCTCGTCAATGAATTCGACCATTGTCAGCGGCACATTTCCAGTATTTGTAGCTACGAAGCCGTAGTTGAGTTCCTGTCCGACCTTCGGATCTTTCAGTTCTGTCTTATCAACGGTCTTGATGACTGTGATGGACGGCTTCTGCTCCAGTTCAGTTGTTACAGTCGGGTCTTCCGGAACAATCGGATCGCCGGGATCTTCCGGATCGTCCGGCGTGCCTTCGATGTGGGCCGTATTGATAACATAGCCTACATTGATGTCTTCCTGCGTGACTGTGTATGTTGCAGTTACAACAAGTGTCTCGCCCGGAAGAAGCTTGCCTTCTTCGCCCGGCCATGTGAAGTTGAGTTCGCTCAGTCCTTTACCTGTCAGGGAGTCACTGAAAACGATGTCCTTGATAACAAGGTTGCCGTTATTCGTAGACTTCATCTCGTAAGAAATCAGATCGCCCGGTTTTGCATCCGGAATCTTCTTCTTATCGGCTGCCTTTTCAAGTGTCAGACTTGCATATTTCTCAATGTCTGTGTTGGCATCATCATCGTCCGTTACTTCGACATCTTCAGGGCTCTTGCCCGTTACAAAGATCGTGTTCAGGACGTGACCTGCTGCAATGTCTTCCTGTGTGACTGTGTAACTGCCTGTTCCTCTGACGCTCTCGCCGACTTTCAGTTCGCTGATATCCTTCTCCCATGTAAGGTCAGGAATATCATGGTCATCAGTTGCTGCTACGTCATGCAGTGTTACATCGCCTGTGTTAGCAATGACGAAGGTGTACGGAATCACTGTTTTGCCAGCTACGGCATCCTTGAGCTGTGTTACTTCTGTCTCCTTGACAACGGAGATGCCCGGATGCTGCGGAATCGGATTATCTGTGTCACCCGGATCCTCAACAGGATCTCCTGTGAGAGTCACGCCCTTGATAACGGCTTCGTTCTTGACGGAAGCTGCATCCAGATCTTCCTGTGTAAGTGTATATGTCGCAGAGGCAGTTACTACCTGACCCGGCTCCAATACGCCTGCTTCACCCGGCCACTCGTAAGTGATCTCGGAAAGACCTTCTTTGTTATCGATGATCTCTACGTTGATGAGTTTCTTATTGCCAGTGTTCGTTCCGACGAACTTGTACGGAATCACCATTCCTACGTATGCGTTCTGAATGATGCTCTCATTGACTGCTACATCACCGGTCTGTGCCTCGTCTTCTACTGTCTGAGGCTCCTGATCCTGAAGTTTGCTTTCATCAACTGTCTTCTCAAGATCGATACTCGGCTTATTTGTAATCTTGACTGTTGCGCTTGCATCTGCGGATACTTCAGTGCCCTGCGGGTCTGTTCCGTATGCGGTAGATGTGTTCACAACGCTGCCTGCTTCGATATCGTCCTGTGTTAACTGATAGAAAGCTTTTGCAGTGACTACTTCGCCCGGAAGCAGTACGCCTTCTGTAGCAGCTCCAGACCAGTCAATCACTACGTCGTAGATTCCTTCGAGGTGGTCTTCCAGTCTGATGTCCGCCAGTGTGACACCGCAGCTGTTCTCAATTGTGAAATCGAACGGAACAACATGTCCTGCAACGGATTCCTCAACATCGAGAACGGCCTTCTCTGTGCTCTTTGTGTGCTTGATGGACGGAATGCCCGTATTGATAACGGTCTCCGCATCGTCTTCATCTGTTACTTTGCTTCCGGCAGGGGATGTGCCTTCAATTGTGCAGTTGTTAACGACTTTTCCGTCGTTAATGTCTGTCTGTGTCAGCGTATATGTCGCTGTGCCATTGATGACCTGTCCCGGTGCCATAGTTGCAATTTCGCTGTCCCACTCAAGTCCTTCAATCGGAAGTGTGTCTGTGAACTCGCAATTTGTCAGTGTGACGTTTCCTGTATTGGTAGCCTTGAATGTGTAAGTGACCTTGTCACCTGCCTTTGCATTGTCAATGTTTGTCTTGTCAACAGTCTTCTCGATCATGATGGACGGATCTTCTTCGATAACTGTTTCTACTTTAGCATCATCAGTTACGTCTTCACCATATTCGTCCGTACCTGTTACAAGTGCTGTGTTGACAACGCTTCCTGCATCGATATCAGCCTGTGTGAGCTGATATGTCGCAGTTGCTGTTGCGACTTCGCCCGGTTCCATGACGTTCGTTCCGGATTTTACACTTGACCAGTCGTAGTTGATCTCGGAGATGCCTTCCAGTGCATCGTCGATATGGACATTGCTGAGAACGGATTCTTCTGTGTTTGTGATTGTGAATGTGTATGCAAGAGTGTCTCCTGCTTTCGCACCAACAACCTTCTTCTGATCGACGTCCTTTTCAAGAGCGATGCCGGATGCTTTCTTCTTAGTGATTTCCACTGTTGCTTCTGCATCATCGGACACTTCGTTGCCCTGCGGATCCGTGCCGTATGCGGTAGATGTATTGACCACCTTACCTGCATCGATGTCGGCCTGCGTGAGCTTATAAGAAGCCGTTGCTGTTACGGATTCACCCGGAAGCAGCGAGCCTTCGGTCTTAGCGCCGGACCAGTTGATAACTACGTCGTAGATTCCTTCGAGGTGGTCTTCCAGTCTGACGTTCTTCAGTGTTACATTGCTGACGTTCTCGATTGTGAAATCGAACGGAACAACATATCCGACTACGGATTCCTCAACATCAAGGACAGCCTTCTCTGTGCTCTTTGTGTGCTTAATGGAAGATTCTCCTGTGTTGATGGTCGTTGTTACATCGTCTTCGTCAGTTACCTTCTTCTTTGCCGGGGATGTGCCTTCGATTGTGCAGTGGTTGTAAACCTTGCCTGCATCGATGTCGGCCTGTGTCAGCGTGTATGTCGCTGTTCCCTTGATGACCTGTCCCGGAGCCATTGTTTCGAGCTTGCTTTCCCATTTAAGGTTTTCGATAGCAAGGTCATCCGCGAACTTGCATTTTGTAAGTGTTACGTTACCTGTGTTGGTTGCTGTGAAGGTGTATGTGACCTGATCGCCTGCCTTCGCGTTGTCGATCTCTGTCTTGTCAACAGTCTTCTCGATCTTGATGGACGGGTCTTCCTCAATGACCGTCTCTGCGTCATCATCGTCTGTTACATCGACATTTTTGTCATCCGTTCCAGTAACAATTGCGTTGTTGATGACCTTGCCGTTATCGATGTCGTCCTGAGTGATGGAGTATGTCGCGGTTGCTGTTGCGACTTCGCCCGGCTCCATGACGTTCGTTTTGGATTTTACGCCTGACCAGTCGTATTCAATCTTGGAAATGTCCTTCAGGTCATCGTCAATATGGACGTTGCTGAGAACACTCTCACCAGTGTTCGTGATTTTGAATGTGTATGCCAGCGGGTCTCCAGCCTTAGCACCGACGAGCTTCTTCTGGTCTACATCCTTCTCAAGAGTAATTGCAGAAACCGGCTGATGGTTCATAACCGGAACCTCGAATGTAACTTCGTTGGACTTATCGTCTGTGAACAAGCCGAACTCGTACTTGATGCAGAGTCTTGCAGAGTTCGGAACGGTGTAATAAGTCGTCTCTCCGTCCATACGCATCTTATATCCGGTAAAGTCTGCGTCCTCGCGGACCTTTGCTGTGATATTTACGGTATAAGCACCTTTCATATCTGCCGGCGTTTTCGGCTGTATAATAAGCTGCTGTCCATTTCGCTCGACCGTCCAATAAGCAGTTTTATCAACTCCTTTCGGGTTCAGCACGGTTACTTTCGCTGTTTCAGCATCAAGTACCTTATCAAGCACATCGATGACCTTGACGCCCTTTCTTTTGGTCAGTTCATTAGTGTACGATGTGTCAGCAACGATGCTGTAATGGACTGATGAGCCGATGTTCACAAGCTTTTCCTTCACGCTCTTTGTTACTGAGGAGTATACGCCAAGCGCAGATTTCGGTGTGATGTAAGTTCTGCAACCCAGGCCGTACCAGTTCAATTTGAATTCTGTATTGTTGGCTATGGCAAGGAATGCGACCGACGGATCATTTGAAGGTACGTTCACGCCGGCTACTGTTGCTGTGTATCGGCTGCCGCTGTTGCTGATTTCGAGCGTTGTGCCGGACTGTACCCATGTGTTTGAGCCAAATCCGCTCACGAGCTCAAGACTTTCAGCGTACGGTGGATTCGTATTCGATGTGACGATATCAATGTCCTGGAACAGCTGCGGGAGCTTAAATGCACCTTCAATCGAACCATTTTTCGGAATGACCTTTACGGTCCATTCATTTTTTCCGTAGGGCGTTATAGCACTAAAAATCGAATAATCGTTCTTATGTGCGTAGCAACCCGACAGAACTCCATCAACTGAACCAGCTGCCACTTCAAGGTACTTCAGATCACTGTTGTAAGTGTTCGTAATGCCCTTCAGCGTCACCTTTTTCAGAGTATATTCAAGATCAAATTTTGTGCCATCCGGGAGTCTCCCGGCATCTGTATATCTGATCTTGCAGACATCTTCAAAGGTCTTTGTCTCTGTAGCGCTCTGTGGGATTTTGGATACCGGGATCATGACGGTTTTGCGCACGTTTTGCCCTGCGGCCCATGGTTCCTCACCGACGATAAAGTTTCCATTTGTAAGATCCACTCGGAACTTGCTAAGATTTCCAATCAGGGCTGCATTATCTGCTTCCTGCTGATTTGCGGTATTTGTCAGATCTGCACTCGTGTGCACGCTGTAACTTGCGGCTGATACTTCTGTTGGGAACATCCCTGCCATTCCGCTAAGCGTGAGTACAGCAGCCATAAATGCAGCCGACGCTTTCTTTAAAATGTTCGGTTTTTTCATGGTTACCCTTTCTGTGATATATAAAGCCCCTGGGTCTTCCCCTTGGGAGCCTTGTGCTCATAGTACGCAGCTGAAAAGCCATGCATACTACAATCTGCCGGACAACAGACCACATCCAGAACTCTTTGGTTTTGCGGATACATCCGGCCTTGTGTATCGTTCCCCTCATAATTGCATTCCCTCCTTTCTTTTTCATTTGATTTACACACTTGTGTCATCCATTCTGGATGTGCAATATTATTATACCTCTATTATATTATTGTGTCTATGTGCATTTATGTGCATTTTTCACTCTTTCTTCACATTTTTGACGGACAGGATTTGTGCTTATCTGGAATCTGCTTAAAACAGAAAGAGAACCGGGCAGGTAACCTGCCCGGTTCTCTTTCTGTAATTGTTTCAGTGTCCCGGTTTTGTCACGAACCAGCATACGCCTTCGTATCGCCATCCTTCATACCTGACTATGTGGTCACTCTCTCCTTTACTTGTCGTATAATGATGATTTCCAGTCCGCTGTATCGGATGGTAATGTCTGTATACAGGGACCCTTCCGGCAGTAGTTGTGTCAGAATAAAATGATATACCTTCATATCTCCAACCCAATTTCACGAGCCTGTTTTTTTCGGTTGCATTCGTTGTATAGTGATGTTCCCATCCGGCATTCGGGTTTGCCAGTCTGTATACGGGTGCAGAAGATTTTTTCGGAGAATACCATGCTATTCCTTCCGCATTCCATACATGTGTGTTGACTAAGCCCTGGCGTTCGTATGCGCTCGTTGTATAAAAATGCTCTCCTGAACGTTTGTTGAAGAGCCTGTATACAGGGACAGTTTCTACTGCAGCCGCCTTCACAAGGCGGAATGTGCCTGTCGCTGTGCCCCGGTAATTTCCCTTCCCCGTAACGATGATTTTTGCTGTTCCGATATTCTTGTTGTTTTCATACCGGAATGTATAGTCTTTATCGTTAGTGATCGTCCGTCCGTTGCAGGTGACCGTGACGGCCGGATGCCTGTAGTACCCGGTATAGTCGTATGTCTTATACTTTGTGGATACGGTCGCTTTCTGCAGGTTCCTTGCAATGATTCGGAAGGATGTATTAACGGTTCCTGTGTAAGAACCAGTTCCCTTTAAGGTCACCTTTGCTGTACCTCTGCTTACGTTATTCGTACATGCAGTGACAGTATAATCACTTCCTTCTTTCAGAGTGATGTTTCCTTCTGTCAGGAGTATGACCGGGCGTACCGGATCCCCAGTGTATTCCATATCGGGCAGCGATAATTCTTTTTCTGACAGGTCTGTTTTTGTTGCAGGCGTTGTATTCTCTGCCCTTTTCGTGACCGTGAAGGATACCGTTGTCTTGCCTGTGAAGTTCCCTTTTCCGGTGACAGTCAGCGTATATGTACCCACATTTTTTACTTTGGCAGGGCTTATCGTATAATCCGTGCCTGCCTTCAGCTGCGTCCCATTAAAAGATGCTGTAGGAGACGGTGCAAATTCACTCCCGGTATATACTGCCGATCCG